>LQAH01000347.1_pt1 | contig 11392 bp, 16 predicted proteins | sample 1535791 | NCBI WGS metagenome assembly LQAH01 (sample SAMN04331585, study PRJNA305678) | bioreactor metagenome | isolation source: bioreactor_4 inoculated with Wadden Sea sediment 2nd replicate of a... | place: Germany:Bremen
TCTAACAAACTTTCATAGACAACAAAAAATAATAAAGAGATCAACTATACGATCTCCTTATTATTATATCTAATTTGTTTAATTAATGCGATGTGTAGTGCGAACTAATATTCTTCTATAATCGTATAACTTTCTTGATTGCCTCGCCAATCTAAATCCAAGTAGAATATTAAAAAGGTTATCGCACTGTATACACTAACAAACGTTGTTAAATACTCTGCAACTAAACGTACTATTAAACGCCCCTCAAATATTTTGGTTACTTCGAGCATTATTCCGTAGGAAGGCCCATTTAACATACCAATTAAAATAACAAATCCAAGTATGCGAGGTAAATTGGAAAAAACCATACTTAAAGATTCCTTAACCGCCTCCATAAAAGGGGTATCATCAATTAAAATTTTGTATTTAACAAAGTTCCTGCAATAGCAACCGGCGATATTAACAGCCCAATCACTGCCATAAATACATACATCAATACAGGGGTCATCATATTAATGGACAAAAAATCACAATTACCATAAGGATGAAACCGGAACCATGCACACGCCTACCATTACGAAAGCTGTAATACCAGCTTTAAATGCTCTAGGAATTCCATAACTCATCAACTCAGTATCACTTCGTTTATCATCAAAATAGTACTGGGCAAATTTTAAAGTTAGCATTGCAGCAACAACAATGGATACTGCCATAATTACAACAAAGTATGTAAAATCAATACCAACAAAAGCCAAGTTTTGCTTTGCCTGAGCCATCAAGTATTCAGTACTTGTAGGATCTAAATTTGCAACTATACGTTGTCCTTTTAAATGCTCGTATCCAATATTCAATAACCTAAAACAATAATAGATAAACGAGAATAGGAATACTAAGCCAAAGTTAGCCTTAAAAGTATCCCACGATTCGTTAAAAACCTCTCCTACTCCAAGTTCTCTTTGAAACAACATCATACCAACCCTTCCTCTTTATATATGTATATCAAGGAATATTATACCATCTAAAAAGCCTCCCTTATATTAAGAGAAGGCTTAAAATACTTCATATTGATTTTATACAACTTTGTAATTCCCATAATATTAGATTAACAACCTAACATTAAAAGTCGAGAAGAATCGTTTTAAACAAGGAACGCTTAAGGATTGAGTAAGGATAGTGCTTTGCACGTGACGCACTCAATTTTTAAGCAGTGACGCCGTATAAAGCGATTATCCTCGATCTTTTAAAATGGATTGCATACGAGCCATATCCTTATCCCCTCTACCCGAAAGATTAATAACAACAATCTTATCTTTATCAAGAGATTTAGCCAATTTAACACCATGGCTCACTGCATGAGAACTTTCGATAGCCGGTATAATCCCTTCTGTCTTAGAAAGCAATTTAAAACCTTCAATAGCATCTTGGTCTGAGGCAGTTACATATTCACAACGGTTTATGTCTTTAAAATGACTATGTTCTGGACCTACACCCGGATAATCTAGTCCAGCTGCAATTGAATGAACAGGTAATGGCTCTCCATTTTCATCTTGAAGGTTATAGCATTTAAATCCGTGAATGATACCAGGTTGACCTAAGGTCATTGTAGCAGCATGTTGGCCTACTTCCATACCAGTTCCAGAAGGTTCTACACCAACCATTTTTACATCTTTGTCATCATAAAAAGCATTGAATAAACCCATGGCATTACTTCCGCCACCTACACAAGCTACTAAGTAATCTGGTAGTCGGCCTTCTTTATCAAGCATTTGTTGTTTAGCTTCTACACCAATAATACTTTGGAATTCGCGTACCATGACTGGGTATGGATGCGGCCAACTACTGACCCAAGTAGTAGAATGTATTTTCGCAATTAACAACATAGTCATTAACGCTTCGTCTACAGCCTCTTAAGAGTCTTTTGACCTGTTGTAGCAGCTACTACTTTAGCACCGAGTAACTCCATTTTAAATACATTAAGGGCCTGACGTTCCATATCTTTTTCGCCCATATAAACTGTACAATCCATGTTAAACAGGGCACATACTGTTGCTGTTGCCACACCATGTTGTCCAGCACCTGTCTCTGCAATAACTCTCTTTTTACCCATTCGTTTTGCAAGCAGTACTTGACCAATGGTGTTATTAATTTTATGCGCACCCGTATGGTTTAAGTCTTCACGTTTTAAATATATTTTTGCACCACCATTAATTTTGGTAAGATTTTCTGCGAAGTATAATGGGTTCGAACGACCTATGTATTCGCGTTGGTAGTACTTTAACTCTTTTTGAAATTCTTCTTCGTGTACATATTTTAAGAATGCATCTTCAAGTTCTTTTAAAGGTGCCTTTAAAGGTTCTGGTACATATGCTCCACCGTATTCGCCAAAGTTACCGTCTATATTTCTGATTGAGTTTGTCATTTTATAATTCCTCCAATTTTGTATTTTTATAATTTGTCTGTTGCATCTTTCTAAGGGTGCCAGCAATAATGAAGCGATTTTCTTCATTGCCCTCGCCAGCCATTTTGTATTTTAAATGGCGAAAGAGCTCTCCAAAGGATTTGGGAAAAGACTGGGACACCAATACCGGTGTGTTGAAAACCTAAGGGTTTTCCTTTTTAAGTTTTTTATTGCTTCTACCTCTATCTTTATATTTAACGTTCATGTAAATTTCATAAGTATGTACCTCCGTTAAAAGTTTGTATATAAGGCAGGCGCAAGACCTGCCGCTACATTAGTGTTCACAAGACATAATACTTCGAGTCCTGTCATTGTCTTTTTCATCAAACGATTGCTTTAGCTTATTGACCTTATAATGATTTTTTCAAAACAATTTCGTGTGTTTACAGGACGTCATAAGAGCGATGCGTGACATGGAAGTCACATCATTGCGGTTAGAAATTGTTTTGAAATAGATTCCACTAATTCAATTTAAGATAAAGTGGTTTGAGGAGAAATACATTGACAGGTCACGACTTTTAGTTTGAAGTTCAAAAACAAAAAACGCCCTCTATACGTGTTATACGTATAGAGGGCGATTGTATTTTTATCGCGGTGCCACCTCTTTTGAAAGAAAACTCCTTCATCTCATCAAATACGGGATATAAATCCGATATTCTATCTCTATAACGGGAGAACCCGGGTCACATACTTTTACCTACCAATTAGGATTTACATTTCTGATTCCACTCCTGAGTCCATTCAAATAAAAATTGCCTTACCGGATTCCCACCAACACCGGCTCGCTTAAAAGTCGCCTTCATTTTACTACTCTCAGTCACAGCTTTGTTTAATTCAGTTGATTAATATGAAGTATAGCTTAAACTACAAGCAACTGTCAAGAATATTCTGAAATTCTATAATAAATTGGTTACATTCAACTTTATTGAGTAGAACCCGAACTATTCATGGAAGCATTGAGAAAGATTCTAGCTATTTGAATTGCTTTGTTTCATAATTTCTTGCTGTACTTGGTTAGTACAGTAGAAATTAAGAGCAAAGAAAACAAGAGCGAAGGATGTTTCCAATGATTACATGAATAATTCGGTTTATATTTAATTTTATTAAACAGAAGTTCAATGCTCTTACAAATAGCCAGAGTCATTGTAAAACTGGTCGTTTTAATGTACTAAGTAATTCTTCATTTATCCTTAACCTATATTAAAATATAGGTAGCTCGTTAACATAATCTTTGCAAAAGGAGAACTAAATGACATCACTCGAACAGAAAATCCTAGAAAAACTTATACAAGAATCCAATTCTTTAGACAAACGACTATCAGTCCTTAATTTCAAAAGCCAAACATCACAGATTTACTATATTCCTCAATATCTGAGTCATCATTCCCTAATACTTCAATTAGACGCATTTAACAATGCATGTATAAAACTTAAAAGGCAAGGCTATATAGATTTTTGTCCATCAACATATATAAAACTTATTAATTAAAAGCTTAATCAAGATTTAAAACATACTTTTCTTCAACAAGATCTCTACCCCATATTTGTACAGGCGTCTCTTCAATACATTTAAAACCAGATTGTTTATACATAGAAGATGCTTTTATTTGGTCTGATGTAGTAAGTAGCCATACCGTTTTAAAACCTTTTTTATAACAATATTCCATGGCTTGTTTATATAGTTTCTTTCCAAGACCTTGACCACGGTACTCTGGCAATACAATAAACCATCTGAGTTGCGCTTCTGTGTCCGAATGTCCAAGTATAGCAACACAACCAACAATTTGACCATGGTGCTCTGCGATGAAGAATCTGTCTTTATCAGGTGAATATCGCTCAGTAAATTCAGCAAAGGTTTTACAAACATACCCTTCAAATCCTAAATCATAGCCACATTCTTCTTTATACACTTTTGCATGTAAGTATGTTAAGTACCCTAAATCGCCAGTTTGTAAATGCTCTCTAAATAAAAATCCGTCTGAATCATTATCTAAATCATCAGTTGATTTAATGTTGGCTAATATTGATTTCATGCTTCCAACTAATTGTATTTGAGACTCGTGATCCAAAATGTTTAACCAGGGCGTTTATATGCTGATTAGAAGCATTAATCATGGTCTGTAACTCCTGACGTCCCAAGGACGTAAGGCAAATATGCTGTATTCGTAAATCTTCTTTGGAAGGTCGTTTTTCAATAAGTTGGTTCTTTTCAAGTTTTTTTAAGAACCCTACTCAAGTATCCTCCATCCATATTCAAGACGTTTCTTAAATTTTTGGACGTACATTCTTCAATGGCCTGAACCTCATACATAATACGAAGTTCATGTAATGTATACTCTGAGTTCAGTAAATGACGATTCATTAAACCAATTAAATTAGTGTACTCTCTATTAAATGCACGAATTTCATGAACAACTGATAACTTTTGATCCATTCTCTCATCCTCCGTACCTTATATCCTATAAATTTTATGAATTCATACTTGTATGGTTAATGAAAGTTTATCATTATAGTTGATTTTGTCAAGGAAAATTATACCACTCTATATTAATTAGTTACCTTAATAGTTGTCTTCGAATTATTTAGGAGTTTAATTGTTCTTAATAGACTTCCTTTGATACATTATTTAAAGAGTATATATAAGAAGATCATAATCTATGAGGACACTATGCAACTAAAACTTGGCTTGATTGCCTATCAGCCACTCTTATTCTGACATCATTAACAGGCTGCTTGAAACAAGAACCAGAAGCTTCTGAAACACCTAAAGAACCTGTTGTTACAGAAACGGATAACACAACTAATTATGAAGATTATTTTGTTACCACTAACTGGTTGAATAATAATTTAGACAACCCTGATTTAATTATTTTGGATGCACGTGGAGATGAAGCATACGCTAAAGGGCATATCCCTGGTGCAAGATCTGTTTCATGGCAATCATTGTCCAATATGACAGCAGAATTTGCAACGGAAAACTGGGGAACTGTAACAGATAAAGAAGCCCTAAGTGCTCAATTAGCATCTTTAGGACTCACAGAAGATAGCTCAATTGTTGTTTATGCAGATACTCAAAAAGGCTGGGGCGAAGATGGTCGTATTCTTTGGAGCTTAAACATTGCAGGTATAAAGGATGTTAAGATCTTAGATGGTGGAATAAACGTGTGGAATGATGCAGGTCTTGATACTAACAAAGAAGCTGTAGAAGTTGCAAAAAGTGATTTTGAGCTTTCAGAACTTGATTTATCAAAAGCCATTTCTACTACACAATTAGCTGAAGAATACAGCCAATATAAAGTTATAGATACTCGTGATTTTGACGAATATGAAGGTGCACAAAAATTTGGTGAGGCACGTGGTGGTCATTTACCAAATGCTCTTTGGATCTCGTATAAAGATTTATTAAAAGAAGATGGTTCAATTAAAGATTTAGCTACTATAGAACAACTTTTTGAAGATGCTGGTCTAAACAAAACAGACAAAATTGTTACCTACTGTACTGCTGGAATCCGCTCAGCACACTTTGCAGTTATACTCGATATGCTCGGATATGAAAGTGTAGCTAATTATGATGATTCTTACTATGTATGGGCTAATGATCCGACTTTACAAAATTGGTAAAGTGGTCAAAGAGAAGGCTTATAATTACTATACTGCCGATCATTTAAAAGCAGCAGTTGAAAACAATCAAGACCTTACTATTGTAGACATTCAAGTAGCAGATGAATACAAAGCTCATCATATTAAGGGCTCAGTAGAAACCAATGCTTATCCTGTAAAAACCGATGAAGAAAAAGCATTGTTACAACCTTTATTAGAAACAATTCAAGCTTCAGATGCACCTGTTGTTATTGTATGCCCAAGAGGTGGTGGCGGTGCTGAAAGAACGCATCAATACTTTACTGAAAATAACGTTGATTCTTCTAAGTTATATATTTTAGAAGGTGGTCAAGCTGGTTGGCCTTATGCAGAAATGTTGGAGCAATAAAACAGCTTTGCTGTTTTAAGTTGAAAAGTTTAATGTCGAAAAGTTGAAAAAAAGCAATCCAGAAGTAAAAATAACCCTGCACTTTGTAGGGGTAGCAGATCTGCTACCCTTACGTATTTACATACATAAATAAAAGAACTTTCCTCTTAACAAGGAAAGTTCTTTTTTTTATTGCCCATCTTCTAATATTGGATTAAAGCCTACACCTTTACCCCATACTGATATTACTGGGAGTACGTTTACAAATGCATTTGGGTCTATACTTGCAATGTATTGCCTTATTAGCATGGTTTCATGGGGTGAGCATATGGAAACTATTTTTCGTTTTGTTTCATTGGTATACCCACCAACTATTTCATAAGCACTAATACCACGTTTTACCTCGTGTATAATAAAGTTTTCTATGGCTTGATTCATGTCACTAATAATCTCTATTTTAACCTTCTTAGACCCAAATCCAAATAAGACCATGTCTATTGCCTTTGTAAATACAATTTGCGTAATAATCGCATAAAGTGCTATATTGGTTTCGAAAATTGTCAAAGACAATAAAATGATTGCTGAGTCTAACAACAGTATAATTTGGCTTAAACTCATAAATGGCAAAAATCGTCTATGCAAAATCTTTGCTATTGCACCTGTACCACCCATGGCATAACACGTTTAAATATAAGTCCTACACCTACGCCACCTAATATTCCAAAATAAACTGTCCCTAAAATCATATCGTCTTGAATAAATTCGTAGTTGACCTTTTCCATAACGGCTAAAATCACTGGAAAAGCTACTGAAACAAATGCTATTTTCAACATTTCTCTTTTCCCTAAAAAGAACCAAGCACTTAAGAATATTAAAAATGTTAAAGAATAATAAAAATATGTATACGATACTTTAAAAAAACGTTCTAAAAGAATAGCTAAACCTGTTATGCCACCCGTCATTAAGCCATTTGGCTTAAGGATGGATGTTATTGCAAAAGCTAATACAAAACATCCCAATAATACAGTCATATAATCCAGTATTAATTTTTTATAATCTATTTTTTCATGTCATACCTCCAAGTTGCACGTTATTGATAATCATTATCATAAGTTTCTTAAATAATATATCAAATAATTCACACCTTGGCTAGGTGTTTGTACTACATTTATACAATTAAATAAAGCCCCTTCATCTTTTTGTATAAAAAGTTGAAAGAGCTTTCGTTCATAAGTCCTATTTTATATGTCTAAAATAGGAAAAGTATTTTCTAAACTGATAAAACAATCTAAAGCAAGCAATTACTGCGATTCCAAGAAATACAGGGTTTTTATCCATTAAATCAGGAGCTCCTAGAACCACTGCGTTCATTGTTACGATAACACCTACCCATATAAAGATATTACTCAATTTATAGTCAGCCCCGCAATTTGAACATTTATAATGTATATCTGGTCCCTTTTCGTTAAGCTTTTGATTAAAAACATCTCTATCAAATGGGGTAGTACATTGGTCACATTCCAGTTTTTTAGAAAATAAGTCTTCATAAATAACCTCGCATCTATAATAATACGTTGATTATACCATTTAACATACATTTCCCCTATACTTCTTAACTTAACTCAATAAAGGTTTTTAGAGGGTCAGTTGGTTCTGTGATATAATATTTTTGATAACCGGCTTTATTTAATAAATAATAGATACCATCAAACGGAGGCACTTATGAAGGTTCTTAAATTTGCAATAAACGAAAAATACTTCGACGAATTTAAAGAAATTTGTCAAAAGGAAGAAATCACCATTAAGAGAAAAATAAATGTACTCTTATCACAAGACCGTAATCCTACTAACATAAAAGATTATTATCCTGAAGACTATAAAGAACATACACGTAAATTAACACTAAAAGTAAATGAAGAACTCTATAAAGGTGTTATGAAAAACTGTGGAAAGTTTGATTACCGCATACGTGAATATGTACCATATCTTATTTATAAGTTTTTATTGCATGATCGAAAATAAGTCAACTCCCTAAAGAAGCTCTTTAGGGAGTTTTTGATTTTTCACAAAGGTTTAATACACTTTTAGAAAATATACAATTGGAATTTTCAAAAATCATACTATTTTCTATCGAACAACTAAAACTGGTACTGTAGCATGCATAACTACTTTGTGAGTCACACTGCCTAAGGTAAATCGTTTTAAACCACCCATTCCATGAGTGCACATGATAATGAGATCGACCTCTTCATTTTCTGCAAAATCAATAATGGATGAACCAATGTAGCCATCTTCAATTGCTGATCTTACTTTAACACCTGTGTCATTAAATTTGCCTATTGCAGTGCTAATAATACGTTCTGCAAGTGATGATAGTTTTCATCATGAAATGGTTGATAAGCGTTGCTTGGTCCGTGGAAAATCTGTTCATAAGGTGTAGTAACTGTTAATATAATAACTTCTGCATCGAATTTTAATGCTAAATCTTTTGCTGTTTCGAATGATTTCTGACATGATTCTGAACCGTCCACAGGTAGGAGTATCCGTTTCATTTTTTCACATCCTTTGTTCATGAATATATCAACATTCCTATTATATATATACCTCAAATCCGCCATTTCGAACCTTTATTTACCAATTGCTTAGATAGTTAAAATGATGCCTTTGTTTGCTTATATTTCGTTCGCGAAACTCACTTAAATGACATATATCATTAGTCTTTCCAGTATTCATAAGTAGCTATCAAACTACCGTTTACACCTAACAAGTAAAACAGCAAAGAAGAAACCTATAAATGTAGGTATAAAGAGAAGCTTTTCCATGAGTGTTGGTGTTATATAAGTCAAAGCTGTATAAACACCATAACCCGTTAAGGATGCAATAAATAATGACAACATAAAGTGAACTCGATATCTATACGATATCGACTCCCACAATGTTTACACTTTATTTCTAGATCTTTTAGGTACAAGTATTTGGCTATTTTATCTGACACCAAATCTCTATTCAATAAGGTTTTACACCTTCGACATTTTTGCTTTAAACATAGGTCACCAGTTTAAGAGGTTTTTCTACCATTTTCCTCCATTTGCTAAGACTTGTCAATCATTTATATATCTTGAAAAAGCGAGTCTCTATGGATTCATCTCTTTTATATAAGATTAATATAAGGTCAACCGGCTGTTATCTCATTTACCTTAACTGTGAAAGTCTGATTATTTATCTTCATTTTAAGATCTTGATCACAACTTAGTCGTTTGCTTTCAAAGTCTCTTTTTATAGACTCAATTACATCCCTATCGGCTTTTAATAAAGTATGGGCTTCTTCTACGTCGATAGCTTTAAATCTAATAGAATCTCCCGCCTTAGCTTGTGCAATTTTCCATAAATCAGACGTAATAATATGGGCTATTTTTGTATACCCCCCTGTCGTTTGGCAGTCAGATAGCATAATTATAGGGTTCCCATGTCCCGGAATTTGCACAGCTCCTTTTACAATACCATCTGACAAAATGTCAGCAGAATCAACGTGTTCAATACGTTTACCTTCTAGCCGGTATCCCATCCTATCAAATTCATTGGAAACAATATACTCGGCACTAAAGAAATTTGCTATTCCCTGATGGGTAAAAGCTTCTTCTTGGGGACCTAAAATAGCTCTCAAGACAATTGACTTCTCATATTTAGGAATATATTGAGCACTTATGAATCGCCCATTTAATTGGGCATATAAATCGCCATGTTTATCCAAGCCAAGCTCATCTCCCTTTGTTAAGGTTCTGCCTTGATGTCCACCTAGTTTTCCCCTCACATAGGTTGACTTACTCTCCATAACTCGATCTATTTTGAAGCCGCCGCAATAGCCAAATAAGTTCTACAGCCACAATTGGCTGCATTAAAAGTAAGTTTATCACCTTTTCTTACTTCAATAGCACGCCACATTCCTAGAATTCGTTCGTTGTTAATAACAGGATTCATATGGGCACCAGTAATAGCAATAAAGGTGTCTTTCTCAACAACATAAGTACCGCCCAATATTGTCATTTCGAGGGTAGCCTCTTCAGGCTCATTGCCTACTAATAAATTAGCAAGCTTATGGGCATAGGTATCCATACTGCCTGAACAGGCATTCCGTATTGTTGATATCTTTGCGACCAAGATCTTGGACCGTTGTAACATACCGGATTAATACACGAAGTACAGACATATTAAACACCTCCTTGATCGTGACTTATGATTTTACAGCAATAAGTCCCTGAATGGACTTGCGATTCTATTAGCTCAAAAGTTTTTTATCAACTGATTCGAAACGAATATAGTTACCAGCTTCTAACAATATAGGAGAACTATTATTTACATCAACAGTTTAAGGGGGTTCGGCCAATGATTGCCATCCTCCTGGACTATCTATGGGATAAATACCAGTCTGTTTACCCGCAATACCTACAGACCCGCCTTGAATCTTCATTCTTGGCTCAGTTAGTCTAGGTGTAGCTATTGCATCGTTCATACCACCTAAATAAGGAAACCCAGGTGTAAAACCAAGCATATATATGCGGTAATCAACACCTGTATGAATGTCTATCACTTTGTCATGACTTAAATCATTTAAGCTTACAACGGTATTTAAGTCTGGTCCATATTCATGGCCATAACACACTGGTATAACATATGTTTTTGCTCCTACAAGGTCCTGTTTCTCTTTATCATTAATACACTTTTCTATTACATTAATAACTTTTTTATAGCTGATCATTAATGGATTGTAGTGAACCATTATAGAACGATAGGTTGGTAAACATTCTGTTATACTTTCCATAGCAAGACGCTCTATACTTCTTCTAAGGCAGCGACCTGATTGTTACTTCTTCAGATATCTCATTTTAACATAACTGCCACAGCACTGTCACCAGCAGTTATTTGAATCTTCCAATACACTCAACTCCTACACTTTCACTATGTACTAGCATTGCATTAGATATGAC
>LQAH01000348.1_pt1 | contig 11358 bp, 15 predicted proteins | sample 1535791 | NCBI WGS metagenome assembly LQAH01 (sample SAMN04331585, study PRJNA305678) | bioreactor metagenome | isolation source: bioreactor_4 inoculated with Wadden Sea sediment 2nd replicate of a... | place: Germany:Bremen
CGGATCAGACCATAGATGCGGGGTTCCATTTCATCTTTAATGGGGCAGAATCCTTTTTTTTCACACACCACCAGTTCCCGGCAGGGTTGAATGTTCAATTTATCCAGATGAATGGTTTCGATCCGGGCGCCCCTGTTTTCACAGGCCTTCAGAAACCGGGTCAGCAGAAAATCCGAGTTTCCCTTTTTCCGGGGGCTGCCCTGCAATCCCAGCACAAACATGGGGTCTCCTTTCATGATAAATAATGGGCTAATTTTATTCAAGATGACGATGTTGGATACCATCTGTCAAGTGAATCCTTGAAAAAACAATACAACCAGTCTATTCTGAACAAAAAAAGAGTTCTTCTTCGACCTTAACTTTTAGAATCCGGAGGCGCTATGAAATTTGTGGTTATCGGTGGAGATGCAGCCGGCATGAGTGCGGCCAGCCGTGCCCGGCGGCTGTATCCAGACCTGGAGATTACCGTTCTGGAACAGGGCTTTGACGTATCTTACAGCGCATGCAGCATGCCCTACAACATTGCCGATCCAGATACTCCCATGGATGATCTGGTGGTGAGAACCGCCGAAGAATTCATTGACAAGCATGGCATCAATCTGCTCACAGGTCATCGGGCCACTGCCATTGATCCGGAGGCAAAGCAGGTAACCGCCCGCAACCTGGACGGTGAATTAAAGACCTTTGACTATAACAAACTTCTCATTGCCACGGGCGCAGTCCCCACCCTGCCGGATCTTCCCGGAAAGGAACGGCTTATGCCCCTGAAACAGCTGGCACATGGCCGGCGCATCAAGGAAGTTATCCAGCAAAACAAGGTCCGAAAAGCAGTGATCCTGGGCATGGGCTACATTGCCCTGGAAATGTGTGAGGCCCTTTCCGAGCTGGGCATACAGGTAGCCATGGTCAAGCCGGGGCCCCGGCTTCTGCCTTGGCTGCCCGAAAAGATGGCAAAAACCGTTCAGGAAGAGCTGATCCGGAAAAAGGCCCTTCTTTACACGGGAACTGAGATTCAGCGCATCGAACCCGACGGTACCGGCAGCACCATCCTCTGTGACGGCCTGACTCTGGATGCGGACCTGGCCATCGGTGCCACGGGCGTGGCACCGTGCAGTGATCTGGCCCGGGACGCCGGCCTGGTTTTGGGGGTAGCAGATGCCATTCAGGTGGACTCGTACCTGCGCACCTCGGATCCGGATATTTTGCGGCCGGCGACTGCAGCGATGCCATCCATGTGGTCACGGGCGAACCGGTCTGGATCCCACTGGCGCTCCGGGCCAACCGGGCCGGATGGGCTGTGGCGGACAATCTGTTTGCAGACCGCAATGCACTGAAGGGCGTGGCCGGTACTGCCGTGTTCAAGGTCTTTGATCTCACTGTGGTCCGGACAGGCCTGACTCTGTCTGAAGCCCAAAAAGTGGGATTTGATCCCGTGGAAAACCAGATCACCAGCCTGTCCAGGGCCAGATGGCAGCCGGGAGCCGCAAACATCGATATCAACATGGTGGGAGACCGGCAGACCGGACGATTGTTAGGTGCCCAGGCAATTGGAAAGGATGGCGTGGCCCACCGCATCAATGCGGTGGCCGTAGCCCTGCATGCACACATGACGGTGGCGGATTTTCTCCAGACCGATCTGGCCTATGCACCGCCATTCAGCCCCACCTGGGACCCGATGCTCACCGCGGCGATCCAGCTGGCAAAAAATTATAAATCCCTGCGGCTGCCGCCATGCCTTCGGCTTCATCTACCCGGGACAGCACCAGCCCGCCGGCAACAAAAAACAGAATGACCACCGCCACCCCGGCCCGCTGGGAATCAAATACCTGGGTCAACACCCCTAAAAGCATTGGTCCCATAAATGCGGTCATTTTGCCGGAAAACGCGAAAAATCCGTAAAACTGATTTTCTTTGTCTTTGGGCACAAACCGGCCCAGCAGCGACCGGCTAGCACTCTGGTTTGGCCCGGCAAAAATCCCACCAGAATGCCTGCCACCCAAAACATGGCTTGATTCGGAGCCAGTACCGCCATCAGCACAGCCAGAGCCAAAACCCCGTTACTGATCTGGATGGTTCTCTTTCCTCCCAGCCGGTCGTCGAAAACGCCCATGAGCAAAGCCCCGATCCCGGCCGCCACATTGAGCACAATTCCAAATATCATGATCTCCTGAAAGCTGAACCCAAAGGTGCCGGCCGCATAGATCCCGCCGAAGGCAAAAATGGTCACCAGTCCGTCATTGTAGATCATTCGGGCCACCAGCAGTCGGACGATCTGCCGGTAAGAGCGGAGATCTCTGAAGGTGTGTTTCAGGTCCGTCACCGCATTTTTGACGATTGCCAGCCGGTCCGTCTGACTCCGGGAGGCAGTTGGGGGAACCCAGAGAAAAAACGGAATGGAAAACAGGGCAAACCATATGGCCACCACCAGGCAGGCGGCCCGGACATGGGCACCGTTTGCCGTGGATACCCCGAACCAGGGAACCGCCGGATGAATAAACGCCGCCAGGACAAAACCATGGCTGCCAGCCCCCGATGTATCCCACGCCCCAGCCCACCCCCGATATCCGACCGATGTTCTCGGATGTGGCGATATCAGGCAGATAGGCGTTGTAGAACACATTGGAGAACTCAAACGCGATATTGGAAACCACAAACCAGACAAGGGCCCATATCATCTGGCCGGGCCCGATCCAGTAAAGAACAGCTGTCCCGGCCACGGTCACGGCGGTGGACAAAACAGAAACGGTTTTCGCAGCCCCCCCTGGTCCGCCAGGGCCCCCAGCATGGGGGAAAAAAACGCCACGCACAAAGCGGTCAGGGTCACTCCCCTGGACCAGAAAGCCGTGCCGGTCACCGGGTCCGGCGCAATAGCGGACACAAAATAGGTGCTGTAGACAAAGGTAACCACCAGGGTGGTATAGGCGGAATTGGCAAAATCAAACACCACCCATCCAAACAGAATCCGCCGGTCTGCCGGTTTGATGTTCATGGGAGATTCACCTGTCATCCCCTGTTTTCCCGGTAAAGATCGGCCATGAGATCCGGTTTTTCCCGCCAGAACCGGCCATGGGCAATTCCCGGCCGCACCCGGGGCAGGCTGCCATTTTCCGTCAGATCCATCAGGGGGCGATGCATCAACATCTGTTCCGATACCCGGGCCAGCAAAGCCAGGGACCCAGATTCCGTTTCCCTGACCAGGTCCGGGATGCCGGCACAGCATTTCAGGCCGGAATCCGGGTCCCGGAACTCAAACGCCTGTTCAAAAAAAGCAGTGTTTTCGATTCGCTCCTTTGGATAAAACAGGGACAGGGCCTGATCCAGATACCGGTGCCCCAGGATTTTGTTCATATATGACAGCATCCGGTACAAGCCGCTGTTTTGAAACAGGGCCTGATAAAACACATGGGACCGGACCGCATATCCCAGGCAGGCACTGTCTCCCGGTTTTCCAGAGAAAACAGCCGCCCCAGATGGCGTAACAGGTTTTCTTGTGTCACTTCGGTTTGCGACAGGATCCGGCCCAGACAGGTCCGAAATCCGGGTCCGGCCAGATGCAGAAAATACAGATCCAGGGCCGTTTCAAACCGGCGGTGACGAGCCGTAGCCCCCGGATGCACCCGGGACATGCCTGAATGATAATAAACCAGGGGATGAAATACCGTATCCGCCAGAATATGACAGATGATCCCCGCACCCAGGGACAAAGCCCGGGCATCGACATCAGGACTCTGTATCGGTTCAAGAAAGGTGAGCACCGGCATCAGTGCCCGGGCATCCGGCCGATGGAATGGTTCGGCCGCCGCCTGAACCCGGGCTGAGCGGGGTCCCAACAGATAATAAAAAGGAATATCCGGTGCCACAGCACCCAGAAAAAAAAGGTTTTCACACGTTTGGACCGGCTCAAAAAGATCGAGTCTTGGGGCAGGAGGCATTTCACCCGGTCTGCCAGATACCAGTGGGTCATCTCCTTGGGCACGGGTAGGAAAGGCCTCTTTCAGGTTCCTGGAACTGACCCGGGCAAGTCCAGGCCTTCCAGGGTCAGCAGCTTGTGTTTGACATCCAGACCGCCGCCGAATCCGGTTAAAGTGCCATTTTTTCCGATCACCCGGTGGCAGGGAATGACAATGGGCAGGGGATTTTTCGCATTGGCCATGCCCACGGCCCGGGCAGCCCTGGCATTGCCGATCCGCCGGGCCAGCTCTCCATAGTAAATAGTGGTTCCATATGGCACTTTGGCCAGTTCACGCCACACGCGGTGTTGAAACGGGGTGCCTTCAAGGACATATTCCAGGGAAAAACAGGTCAGGGTTCCGTTGAAATACCGGTCCAGCTGGGACAGGGTGTCGGCAAACCGCCGGGGGGGCATTGACCCAGTCCAAAGCCGGAGACACCGCGGATTTGCCTTTGGGGAAATGAATAAATTCCAGTTTTTTTCTGCCGCCAATCAACAAGCGGCCCACCGGCGAATCGTAATAACAAAAAAACATGACCGTTCCTTTTTCTTCACGATTTCAAAACATTTTTATTTACTCTTTATCAGAGAATACATGGGAAAGAAACGGGGAATTTTTTTAATTTAGGTTTGAACAAGGCTTGAATTGTCCCTATAATCAGGATATGGAAATTGAACTGGTTGAAATCCGGGACCACCTGTTTTCCCATCCCCCCTTCAGAAACCTGCCCAGGCAGGTGGTGGATGACCTGGTGCCCCACATCGAGGTGGCCTATTTCCAGGCCGGTACCATGATCCTGAAAACCGGTCAGGCAAATCACTTTCTGTTTTTCATCCGCAGCGGGGCGGTGGAGATTCTGCGCAGCTCCGGAGAGCTGTATACCCGGATGGGGGAAGGCGAATGCTTCGGCCAGTTCGCTCTTTTACGCAACAAAAAAGTCCGGTATGCGGCCAGAGCCATTGAGGATACCCTGGTGTATAAAATTCCGGATGCCCAGTTTCAGGGTCTGGCAGACACCTATGACCAATTTGCCGACTTCATGGAGGAAGAGCGCAGTCTCCGGTTGAAAAACGCCCTGGACCGAACCGGACAGGCAAACCGGAATCCATTGATGATTTCCAGAATTCACCAGCTGATTTCCCGGAAAATCGTCACGGCCTCCCCGGATATTTCCATCCAGCAGGCAGCGGTGATCATGACGGAAACCGGGTGTCGTCCCTGGTACTGGTGCCGAACACCCAAGAACAGGATTCCGCTCCGGTGGCCGGGTTGATCACGGACCGTGATCTGCGCAAACGCGCCACGGCAAAAGGCCTGCCTTTGACCACCCCTGTCAGGGAGATCATGTCCACGGATATCATTACCCTTCAAACGGAGGAATACGCCTTTGAAGCCATGCTCACCATGATGCGCCACAACCTTCATCACCTGCCCGTACTGGACGGGAACCAGCCGGTGGGCGTCATCACGGTGGCGGACCTGATCCGGTATGAATCCCACGGATCGATCTATCTGGTGGGGGAAATTTTTCGTCAGACTGACGTGGCCGGACTGTCAGCCATGGCCCCAAAATCCTTCAACTGTTTATTCAGCTGGTGAACGAAGATGCCAATTCCCATACCATCGGTGCGGCCGTTTCCCGGATGGGAATCAGCATCTCCCAGCGGCTGCTCCAGCTGGGGGAAAAGAACTGGGACCGCCGCCTGTCCCCTACTGCCTGCTGGCACTGGGCTCCATGGCCAGGGATGAAATGACCCTTGTGACGGACCAGGACAATGCCTTTGTTCTGGATGATGCGTTTGACCCCAAGGCGCATGACCCCTATTTCGAATCCCTGGCCCGGTTTTGAGTGACGGCCTTGACCGGTGCGGATATCCCTATTGCACCGGCGATATCATGGCCACCAATTCCCAGTGGCGCCAACCCCTGTCTGTCTGGAAAGCCTGTTTTTCCGACTGGATCTACCACCCGGAACCGGAAGCACTGCTCCATGCCTCGATTTTCTTTGACCTGGAAGGTATTTACGGAAAAACAGGGTTTGCCGGTCAGCTCAAGCAACTGATATTGGAAAAGCTCCGGACAGCCCCCGGTTTCTGGCCTGTCTGGCCAGAAATGCCCTGCTCAGAAAACCGCCCCTGGGATTTTTCCGCAAATTCGTTCTGGAGCATGATGGCAAGCACCGGAAAACCTTTAACCTTAAACGCCGGGGGTCCGCCCCCATCAGCGACCTGGCCCGGGTTCATGCCCTGGCCTGCGCGGCCGTTCCCGTCAACACCCGGGACCGGCTGCTGCATGTCAAGGAAACGTTCCTTCTGGCCGAAGGGGTTGGCGAAGATCTGGTGGATGCCCTTGAACTGATCTGCATGATCCGTATCCGCCATCAGCCCGTCAGGCAGAATCCGGTGCGGCCGCGGACAACAATGTCATTCCCGAAAGCCTGTCATCCTTTGAACGCAACCACCTTAAAGACGCTTTTCAGGTCGTGTCCCAGGCCCAGTCATTTCTCAGATATCGGTACAATGTCTCTCCCGCCATGCAAACAGGCATCCGGACCGGAAAAAATGATCATTTTCAAACCAACTGAAAAACCGCTCGCGCCCGATGTCGACTGGCCCTCTCGGTTCCGCACTCTGGGAAAAAACGCAAAAAGCTTCGGTCTCAAGGCTTTTTATCAGGCTGGCAGTATCGCTGGTGACACACCAGTAAAACAGGTGCCTTTTCTGGCCCTGGACCTGGAAACCACAGGATTGGATCCGCAAACCGATGCCATCATCAGTGTCGGACTCATCCCCATGTTTCATGACCGAATTCTGTGCCAAGGCGCACGGTACCGGGTGGTCCGACCGGATCAGAGCCGGCCGGAAATCCAGACCGTTATTCACGGCATCACCCATTCCCAAATGGATACCTGCCCCCGGTTTGACGTTATTTTGCCGGAACTGCTCCAAGCCATGGCCGGAAGGGTGGTCGTGGCCCATTACAGTCGGATTGAACGTCACTTTCTGAACCAGACCGTAACGGATCTGATTGGTGATGTCCTTGAATTTCCCGTTGTGGATACCATGGAGCTGGAATCCAGAAAACATCCTGTTTTCCGCCCCAATCTGTTTCAGCGCTGGATGGGAGAGAAACACAGCCCTTCACTGGGCCTGGCCCATGCCAGAAAACGGTACCACCTGCCGGCATATCGGCCGCACCATTCTCTGACAGACGCCTTGGCATGCGCAGAACTCTTTCTTGCTCAGCTCAAGGACCAGTTCACCCCGGACACCCCAATATGTGATCTGCTTTATCAACCGCCAGTGAAGCGCTGATGTCTTGACCATAGCCACTTCAAAATTGAGAATATTGATGACTTTTCAACACAAAACCGGAAATCATTTATCATGAATTTGCTCTGCAAAATTATTTTTGACCCTTTCGGCCGGCGGGTCACTGTACCGGCCGGAACCACACTCTTTCAGGCCGCGCTCTCCAAAGGGATCCTTCTCAGATCCGACTGCGGAGGAAAAGGCCTGTGCGGCAAATGCCTTGTCATTGTCGATCATCCGGACCATCTGGCCCCCCGGACTGAACAAGAGAAAAAACTGTTGAAAAAAAGAGACCCGGACCAACGCCTGGCCTGCCAGGCCCGCGTTCTCAAGGGACCTCTCCGGGTGACGGTGCCGGAGAATCTGGTGGTGGGAAACGAAGTGTTCGGCAAAACCGGAATTCAGGGAAACTTCCGTACAAATCCGGCGGTACGCCGGTTTGCGGTGCCGGCAGAGACGATTAACGCGATTGATGACACCACCGTTCTCAGCCGGGAAGAAAAAATTCGCCGGGCGGTAGACGCCCGATTTTCAGAAACAATTTATTTCACATCCCGCCATCCTTTGGCACAGCTGTCTGATCCATCGGTTTATGCCCATGATTTGACCGTGGTAACCCGGGAGGAGGGACGGGTGATGAGCATCACCCCGGGCCTGCATCCTTCTGGGACCGGTATTGCCTTTGATATCGGGACCACCACGATTGCAGCTTACATGTGCGACCTGAAAGCCGGAACCATTCTTACGGCCAAGGCCATGGTCAACCCTCAGCGCAGGTACGGAGAAGATGTCATCTCCCGGATTTCCGCGGTCAACGACCATCCGGATGCGTTGACTTCCCAGCAGCAACTGGCGGCCGGGGCCATGAACCACCTCATCGACGCATGCCTGGAAGAAACCGGCCAAAGCCGTCACATCATTGACCGGATTACGGTGGTGGGAAATCCCACCATGGAACACCTGATAGCTGGACTCGCCCCCCATACCCTGGGGACTGCCCCTTATCTGCCGGTTTTTCAGGATGCCATTGAGCCCGTCTGCAAAGATCTGGGGCTTCATGCCGGAGACAATGTGCCCGTATTCATTTTTCCGGTGATTTCCGGATTTCTGGGAGGGGATATTCTGGCAGCCTGCCTGGGGGATCTGTCCCACACCCGGAAAGAAACCACCCTGATCATCGACATCGGTACCAACGGAGAACTCATGCTCTGCAAGGACGGCAACATCTGGGCCACCAGCTGTGCCACCGGACCGGCCCTGGAAGGGGCTCAGATATCCAGCGGCATGAGAGCCGCCACCGGCGCGGTCAACCGTGTCTGGATGGAAAACGGTGCCATTGTCCATGATACCATCAACCGGGCCCCGGCCATCGGCATCTGCGGCACCGGAGTGATCGATATTCTGGCGGCCATGCGGAAAACCGGCACCATCCGGGAAGACGGAAAATTCGACCCGGCCAAGCCGGGAGTCACCAGCGACGACAAAGGAATTGGCCGGGCCTTCACTCTTCCGGGCACGGATGTCCAGTTCATTCTCAAAGATGTCCGCCAAGTCCAGCTGGCCAAAGCAGCCTTGTCTGTCGGCATCCGGATGATACTGGAAAAGCCGGCGTCACCCGGGTGGACCGGACCATTCTCACCGGGCGTTCGGTGCCAAGTTTGACTGGGAAAATGCCCGTGACATCGGAATGCTGCCGCCCTTGGTGTGTGAAAATGACATGATCTCTGCGGAAAATCTGGCAGGCACCGGTGCGGTCATGGCCCTGTTGGACAAATCCTATGAATCGGAAGTTCGGAAAATGGCCCGGCAGGTGACCTTCATCGACCTGGCTTCCCAACCCGGATTTGTGGAACGCTTTTCATCGGCCACCCGGTTTCCAGCGTTGAATTTGCCTTGACAAAATGCACGTCTCATGGATTACTGTTCAGTGGAGTTCGGACAAAACGAATGTATGGTACATAGAAAAAAGGGAGGGAAAATGAATCCTGTAAAAATCCTGGTATTGACGATATGCGCTTTTTTTATTGCCGGTAATGCATTTTCGGTGTTTGCCGGGGATTACGATCAGACCATTTCCGTGTTCAGAAAATCTTCAGCGGTTCAGCCGTTTTCAACAGTGCATATGGGTATGCGGTATTTCCCACTGTGGGAAAGGGGGAATCGTGGTCGGCGGTGCCTATGGAAAAGGCCGGGTGTACCGGCAAGGCGACATCACCGGAGAGGTCACATTATCCAAGGTGAGTGTGGGATTTCAGCTGGGGGGTCAGGCGTTTTCCGAAATCATTTTTTTTCAAGACAAGCGGGCTTATGATGACTTTATCAGCGGCAGTTTTGAATTTGACGCCTCCATGTCCGCCGTGGTCATCACCGCCGGTGCCCAGGCCAAAGCCGGCACCGAGGGGCAACCGCCGGTGCCAGTGCCGGGCCCGCCACAGGGACCCAGGCTGAAATCGGTTACACCAAAGGGCTGGCCGTGTTCGTCCATACCAAGGGGGGCCTGATGTATGAAGCCGCCATCGGTGGGCAGAAATTCGATTTCACCCCCTTTAACGCAAATCAAGTCATGAAATCTGTGTGGATCCCCCTACGGACCCGTCCGTTCCCGGGATCCACTCCAGCTCCACCTCAAAATTCTTTTTCAGCCGGTTCCCCTGTTCCTCTTCCGTCTTGAACAACACTGTTTCACGTCCCATTATCATCCTCCTTGTATTCAAAAAACTCATACCGCCTTTTCCATGCCCATTCAACGATATTTAGGTCCCCGCTCCTCAAGCAACACTCCCAATTTTTATTCAGGTTCTGTGAACGGGCAATGACTGGCTGGGCCCTGCCCTCAAACGGTTTCGTCATATCGGAGAGACGCTTCTCCTCCACCGGTCTGCTGCCGGGCCGGCCGGCGCGGATCGATCCGGGTTGATATTTTTCAGGGGGTATGGTTCAATTACCGGATGAGTGACAATGTATTTTATTTCATCCTGGTACAGACTTCCGCAATTCTGGCCGGGATACTGATTCTGGGTTCCCTGGGGCACATGGTGTATCAGCGCAGAGAGCCTCCCAGCATGATCGCATGGCTTCTGGCCATTATTCTGTTGCCTTATCTGGCCGTGCCGCTTTATTTCATATTCAGAAGCCGAAAGCTCAAACGACAGACAAAAACGGCGCTCAAGCTGGCAAAAAAAGGGGAAATACCAGATCAGGAAGCCACCCACATCGACATGGTTCTTCGAAACAACGGGATTGCCGGCGCCACCGTTGGGAACCGGTTTTTCTTTCATACCGACGGAGTCAACGCCTATAACATACTTATGGATCAGATTGAATCAGCCCGGGAAACCATTCTCATCTCCACATATGTCCTCAGGTCAGATTCCACAGGAAAAATATCCTGTCCGCCCTGGCCCGGAAAGCCTCCCAGGGGGTGCAGGTAAAGCTGCTCATCGACTGTATCGGATCACTGCCTCTTTACTTTTCGCCGAAAGCCTCTGCGGAGCCTGCAAAGAGCCGGAGGACAGGTGGCGTTTTACATGCCGCTTTTGACCCGGCCGTTTCAGAATTACATCAATTTGAGAAACCATCGGAAAATTTTCATTTTGACGATTACACCGTTTTATCCGGCGGTATGAATATTTCCAGGGAATATATAGGCCCTTCCCCTTATGATGAGCGCTGGGAAGATATCCTGTTTTTCCTCCAGGGACCGGCAGTATTCCACTATCGGGAAATTTTTTCCGAGGACTGGAACCATACGGCCGCAGAAAAACTGGCCATGCCGGATTTTTTTCCGGATGCGACGGGAGAGGCCACTCTTCAGGTGGTGCCCTCCGGACCGGATATCCAAAGTGACGCGTTATACGAAGCCCTCCTGTTTGCTGTTTTTTCGGCCCAAGAGCGCATCTGGATTGTCACGCCGTATTTTGTCCCGGACCAAAGCCTGATGCAGGCCCTGGTCATTGCCTGCCACCGGGGTGTGGATGTCCGGCTGATCACTCCGGCCAGCTCCAATCACCTGATCGCCGATCTGAGCCGGTCCGGTTTTATGCGGGAATTGGAAAGCAAGGGGGTGAAAGTGTTGCTGTATTCCGAAAGGATGA
>LQAH01000349.1_pt1 | contig 11357 bp, 22 predicted proteins | sample 1535791 | NCBI WGS metagenome assembly LQAH01 (sample SAMN04331585, study PRJNA305678) | bioreactor metagenome | isolation source: bioreactor_4 inoculated with Wadden Sea sediment 2nd replicate of a... | place: Germany:Bremen
ATCTTCATATATACTAAGAACCTTCAACTCCTTGGGCAATGTATGCCGATCTACAATAAGAGAATGGTATCGCGCCACATCGATGGGTCCTTCAATTCCATTAAAAATCGGATCTGGGTCAAAGTTAATGCAACTTGATTTTCCATGATAGAGTACGTTTGCATGCTTGACTATACCCCCAAAGGCTTCTCCAATACTTTGGTGTCCAAGACATATGCCAAGGATTGGGATCTTATCATAAAATTGTTGAATAACCTCAAGACAAATCCCCGCTTCCTTTGGCGTCTTAGGACCAGGCGATAGTACAATTTGTTCAGGTGCCAGTTGTTCTATCTGCTCAATCGTTATCTCATCATTACGTACCACTTTTGATGTCTTTTTTAAAGTGTCCAATATATTGATACAGATTATATGTAAAAGAATCATAATTATCGATTAACAATAGCATAGCCTACCTCCGTTCCTCCAATAGCCGCCACCAAAGCTTTAGCCTTATTTAGGGTTTCTTCATATTCTTTTTTCGGATCCGAATCAGCAACGATTCCTGCACCCGCTTGAATATGAATGATGTCATCTTTGATAACCATCGTGCGTATAGCAATGCACATGTCCATATTCCCGTTAAACCCAAAGTACCCAATGGCACCACCATAGATCCCCGCCGTTTATTTTCCAGTTTCATCAATAATTTCCATTGCCCTGATTTTAGGAGCTCCAGACAAGGTTCCTGCTGGTAAAAAACTCATCAATACTTCAAACATACTCATACCCTCTCGCCGTTTCCCAGAGACTAGGGAAACCAAATGCATCACATGCGAATAATGATGTACTTCCATCAATGCCTCAATCTTTACGGAATCAATTTCAGCAATTCTTCCCATGTCATTGCGTCCAAGATCGACTAACATCATATGTTCTGCCCGCTCTTTTTCATCCTCAAGTAACGCCTTAGCCAACGCAGTATTTTCCTCATCGGTTGCACCTAATTTTCTCGTCCCGGCTATCGGACACGTGCGAATGCAGTCTTTTTTTGATGGAGACTAACATTTCTGGCGAGCTCCCCACAATCGCATAGTCACCCATATTAAAGTAATATAAATATGGAGAAGGATTAACCTGTCTCAGCTTGCGATAGAGGTTAAATGTATTCACATGTTGACTTTTCCCGCTTAACCGCTGGGATAAGACGACTTGAAAAATATCCCCTTCATAAATATAGCGCTTTGCTTGATGTACCGCCTTGATATAGGCTTGTTCACTCATATTCGTTGTGAATTCTACCTCTATAGGTGCACATGTCTTACTTAAATTAAGAGGTTCATGCAACTGTGCCTGCATACGATTAAAGCGCTTTTCACTGCGTTTTTGTCCTTCCTCATCATCACTATCGAGACAAATCAGATGTATCTGATGGCGGTAATGGTCATAGGCAATAAGCTCTTTAACAAACAGTAGATGCGCATCGGGTGTACCAATAGTATCTGGATTATTATCGGGAAGCACCTCATAATCACGAATCATATCATATCCTACTGTTCCGACGGCTCCCCCAATAAATGGCAACTGGGTCGTATTACATACTTTAATATCATCCATCATCGTTTTGATATGCTCTAATCCTCGTCCATAGGTGACTTGCGTTATATCCTCTGTTGTTGTTTCAATACGGTCTCGATAAATACGAATCTGCATATATGGATTAGCTGCCATAAATGAATACCGTCCCTTAGGTTGCTCTTTGCTTTCAAGTAAAAAACCAACCTGTGTATGTACATATTTTGAGTAAATAGAAATCGGTGTCTCCGTGTCTCCTGAAAGTTTTCGTTCATACGTTCTTAACTTCATCTTCATCATCGTCATCCTCCTCTTTAACTTAAAAAAGACATATTCACCCCTTCCTTGGGACGAATATGTCTTCGCTATGCCACCCAAAATGGTACAAAAAAAAACACTTCGTTTGAGACGAAATGTTCATAAGCCACTCAAAGTCATTCTGTACGGATGAATCATCAATGCTTCATCGATACTATATCTCTGTAACGGGAGAACCCGGCATCGGATACTGAACTTCACCTAGCATCTCATGGAACCATTCACTAACACTGTATGTACCGTACCTCACACCACCGACGGCTCGCTGAACATCTTAATCTTAGCTACTTTTTCCACTCGTAGATATTGTCTACTATAATTAAAAAAAGTATAGCACAATTCTTTACCACTGTAAAGCGATAATTCTATTTTTTCAAGAACAAAAGAAGCCAAGTCAATAATGACAAGGCTTCCCAGCTTTTATAACACTATTTTCATTCATTAAATGAAGATGGACTCAGATATTTTTTAGGCTATACGCCATACCTTCTTGGTATTTAATCGTAACATAAAGGACTTCTTGTCCATTGGAAAGCTTTGCATAACATATACCATCATCATCAAATTTTTGGGTAATATCAATTTTTTGATCAAAGTAATCAATCCAAACCGAACCGTCCTCTTCATATCGCACATCCGGATCATTGAGGTGATCTATAATCTCCTCTTGTGTCAATGGGCGTTCACTTCCATCCGCATTAATGGCCACGCCTCCGCCTCCCTGGTTAATCGTTTTGCCTTCACTGTCTACATATTCCATTGCATAGCTTCCGTCAGCTTCAAACTCAATACTGACTTCTGTCTGATCCCCGTCTATCCATAGTTGAAGTGTGCGCTGGATTCCACCCAAATCAGTTGCATAAGCAACGGATGAGCCTCCGACTAAAAGTATACAGGCAACAATACCTGCAATCATTTGATTAAATCTTTGCTTTTTGTTTGTCATTGTTTTTACCTCCAAAGAAAAGTCATCCGAGATATGCACTCCTGAAAACGCCTTCTTATATTTTTCCTTATTCGTCATCTTCCCATACCTCCTTTAATGTGTTTTTTAGCAACTTTCTTCCACGTGACAATCTGACCTTTACATTGCTCTCAGAAATTTTTAAAATACTGGCAATGTCTTTGACAGCGTAATCTTCGTAATAAAACAAATGAATAACAACTCGGTATTTTTCTGGCAGTTTAATGACCGTATCAAACAGTTCAAAAGACTCTGATGATTCAAAAGTCAATGTTTCCATATAGTTTTCCAACGGCTCGATTTACGTCTAAAAAAGTTAGGTTCTTATTCTTTGCTTTGTTGATTGCTACCTGATAAGCCATGCACGTATGTGTTGCTCTGTTTCAAATTCTTTTTTAAATGTTATATACTGAATGAAGGTATCTTGAACAACATCTTCTGCATCCTGAATATTTTTGCAAATGTTAAATGCAATAACATACAAGTTATTCTTATACGTTTTCAATCAGTATCTCTACTGGTTGTCTCATGAGCTTACTCCTTTGTTGTTAAAAGCTTTTCACTAATAATACAAACGAACCCTTTAAAAGGTTACACTTTTTATAAAATAAACATGTTTATTTTTTCCCAAGTCTAAATAAATCCAGTGTTATGGCAAGAACTCTCCACTAACACTGGACTTACATTTCAGCTTATACAATATTTCCTTGAACTAACTAAATAGATTCATGACCTTATTTGTCCATCTTAGGGCTTTAAGATATCCATCGGATAGCAACTCACAATCCATGTTGATCTTCGCTGCCAAGTCCGCCACTTCAACCCATTTTCCTTTTTCATAGGCCATGATTAGTTGACACATTATGGCAAACTTTCCCTCTTTATATACCAATGCATCATAAATATTTTCCGGCAATAACATACCTTCAAGTGCTGATGCCATAGACTGCTCTAAAAGGACATCCAGCATACTAAACAGACACATCATGGCTATTTGATCACTGTATGCATTAAGGCTACTGTGTTGCGCAATATACTCACTAAACTTAGCTCTGATTAATGACAGACGCGTAAGCTCTGCCGGCTTTTCTTGGGAAAACTCTTGTAGCATTAAGACATTGATCCATCGTTCTAATTCCTTAAATCCCATGACCAGCAAAATTTTCTTGATGGAATTATACATGTCATTTTCTTTTTTATGACTCATCACTTTTAGCAACGATACGCTAAATTTAAGTCGGATACAATAATCGCTGTTATTCTGTCAAACGATGGCTCTTCTTGTTGAAGCTCATGAATAATTTGAGAATACTGAACTTTAGACGATTGCTTGATATTAGAATTTCCTATGATTTTTGGCTTACTAAAAAGCCTTGGAATAGGTGAAATCCCATTTCTTTACCCTTTTGAAATTCTTCATTTGTTTTCGATTTTCTCTGCTAAGATGATTTTGTGTTGGGATAACGCTTCCTTTACATCGTGTTGAATGGTTTCTAGAGGGGTAACCATAATATCATATTTGATGATATCAGCAATGGGAACAATCGGATAATCAAGATAACTTTTATCAAAATCATCTAATGCGATTTATAACCTAATTTTTTAAGATCGTGAAGGCGCCTGATAAAACGCCTCATCAACCTCTACGGTCTCAAGAACCTCTATAACAAGTGTCTCCGGGTCAATTAATTCCATACCCTCTGACATGATAAAATCATAATCGAAATTGACAAAGGCTTTGGAGGTTCCGACAATTTGTTCTATTCCATTTTCAAACAAACCTCCCACAACAGATGCTGTCGCCGAAATCGATGAAGACTGGTTAAAACTGTTGACTATTCACATCTGCCCTAAACAAGAGCTCATAACCATATATCTTCAAGTCTTTATTAAAAATTGGTTGCCTAGCTATAAACATAAACATACTCCTTGCAATAATAACATATCTATATTGAGAGAAGTATACCACTTATATCAATTGATTGCTAGGGAACAATTGTTGCTTAGCATCGCTTAATATACAAACACACTATCGCGTGAATTGAAAAATCGATGAAATCCAAGTATAATATATCATAGAATAAACATAAAGGTAGGTATCGTATCGATGAAAAAAGTCGGAGTCATTTTTACAGGCGGAACTATATCCATGAAAGTTGATGAACGCCTCTCTGCAGCTATTCCAGCTATGAGTAGCGAAGAAATCATGTCCATGGTTACGAACATTGATCAAATCGCTGAAATTGAAGTTATCCAGTTTGCCCGTATTCCCGGTCCACATATGACGCCGGATTTGATGTTAGCGCTTTCACAGTGTATTCAAACAGCATTATTAAGGGATGATATCTGCGGCATAATCGTCACCCACGGAACAGATACACTCGAAGAAACTGCATATTTTTGGACCTAAACATTCAAAGTCACAACCGATTGTCGTCGTTGGTCTATGCGCATGCTTCTGACTGGTTATGACGTCCAGTATCTATCGGCAGCATCTGTACAGCTGTAGCGCCGATTCACAAAACAAAGGTGTCCTTGTTGTCCTTAATAATGAAGTCAATGCTGCTTCTGAAGTAACCAAAACCCATACCATGAGCCTTGACACTTTTAAGTCTCCAACCTTTGGTCCTTTGGGTATTGTTGATAATAATAAAGTTATCTATTATCGAAAAAAAACACCTACACAACATATTCTTAGCGATACCATCGTAAATGATGTAGCGCTTATAAAAACGTGTGCAGGTATGGATGATGGTTATATTCATTACTGTCTCTCAAAAGGCGTGAAAGGGATTGTTCTTGAAGCATGGGACGTGGTAATATTCCTCCGTCGATGCTTGGTGGTCTAACGTCTGCCTTACAGCAAAAATTCCTGTGCTCATTGTTTCAAGATGTCCCATGGGACGTGTTCTAGATTCCTATGGCTACGAAGGTGGCGGTAAAATGCTTCGCAATCTTGGTGCGATTTTTGCCGGAGACCTCAATGGACAAAAAGCCCGAATCAAACTGATGCTCATCCTTAGTCAAACCTCAGATTTAGAACGTATTCGCAAACTCTTTGAAGATGAATTTTATGGTTAAATTGTAACCACCGATTCAACCTGCTGAGTGATATCGACAATCTCTTCCATCCCGCTAACTCTACCAACTTTTATAGTATCAGATAATCCATAAAAAATCAATACAGGTACCACAGGCAACAAGATCAACGCCTGCATCTTGTAGACCATTAAGCGCATCTAAATACATGGAGCCTTCTGCTAAAAGTTTGACTGCCGAATTATAAAAGATGATGGCATGAGGTTTTTCTTTTCGGATCCACACTTTTTTTTAGAAAAGCTCCCATCAGCTTATGCCCTAATTCGTCATCTCCATGTCCCATAAATTCATTGTTCAAGATATACACTGTTTTCATCTTTTTTCATCCTTTTCGTATTGTTTTTCTATTTATTTTCTGTAGAATTTTATTATTTTTTGTATTAGTCATTGGTAAAATGGGCATATACCTCTCTCTTATTCATATGCCGTGAAGCTGCAATTTGCTTTATGGCCTCTTTTTTAGATAACCCTTGGTCTAATAATGCTTCCATCTGTTCTTCAAGAGAAATCGATGCATATTCCTCTTGCTCTATGTGCTCACGCTCTTGTTCTGACATGCCTGCAACCACCAACACGTATTCGCCTTTTGGATCTGTCTGGGTATAGTAATCCATGGCTTCACCCAAGGTCATCTTTTTAACCTCTTCATACATTTTTGGTCAATTCCCGAACAAGACTTATGGAACGCTTAGCTCCAAACGCATTCACAAATCTTTAATGTTGCCTTCAAGCGATGGGGCGCCTCATAAAAAACCAGCGTTCGCGTATCTGTCGCTAGTAAGTCCAATCGGATTTTTCGCTCCTTTTTTTTTGTCGGTAAAAACCCTTCAAAAATCATCCGATTGGTATTTTGCCCAGATAGCACCACTGCATTTGCAAAAGCGACTGGTCCTGGAATAATGGTATAGGGAATCTGGTGTTCTTGACATAATGTAACCAAATAACTACCTGGGTCAGAGATTCCGGGAGTACCTGCATCTGTGACTAATCCTACCGCTTTACCTTCGTTTAAATCCCGAATTATAGATTCTGCTTTTGTATATTGATTATGTTCATGATAAGAAACCAACTTTTTAGAAATATTAAAGTGGTTTAATAATTTTATAGAATGGCGCGTATCTTCCGCCAGAATATAATCAACCGCCTCTAATGTTTTTACTGCACGAAAACTCATATCATCTAAATTTCCAATAGGCGTTGCAATCAAATAAAGCTTTCCTTGAACTATTTCATTCATTGGTAGGCAACTCCTTTCCATAGATTTTATATATCTCCGAACTATATTGATTTTTATCTGAATAAATAATTAATGGTGAATGAACTTTTAACAATGGATTGCCTCCACGTATGGCTTCAATTAAACCATCGTTGCTTCTTTGTGTGCATAGGAATGCACCATGCGAATCTGTTTTGGCTCTAGCCGATGTTTTTTTAGTGTTGCAAAAATTTCCATTAACCGTTGAGGACGATGCACCATATAAAACCGTCCACCTACACGAAGCAGTTTTGATGCATTATAGATCACATCTTCAAGAGAGCAAAGTACCTCATGACGTGCAATCGCTTTTGCCGAGGATGGATTCATCAACCCTTTACCGGAGTTCATATATGGTGGATTTGATGTTATAACATCAAACGTAGATAAAGGAAACAGCTGGGCCGCTTCCTTTATATCACCATGTAGAATTGTTACTTTATCGGCTTGTCCGTTCATCTGAACACTTCGTCTTGCCATGTCGACAAATTCTTCTTGAATTTCTAATCCCATATACGCCTTTCCCTTGGTTTTAGCTTCAAGAAGAATCGGGATAATCCCAGTTCCTGTTCCCATATCAAGTACAGTTTCTGCTTCTTTTACTTTTGCAAAATCACTCAGCAAAACTGCATCCATTCCAAAACAAAAGCCTTCTTTATTTTGTATGATACGATAATTTTGAATATGTAAATCATCCACACGTTCCGTTTTATTTCGTTCCATAAACTTGCTCCAGCATTAATCTTCTAATTTTTTATCACTCTCATGTGCTTCAAGCTTTCTAATTTTTTCAACTCTAGATACTCTTCTTTTGGTAAACGGGCATTTTTTATTTCCACGCTTTTTTCTTTAATCTTGAGCTCATCGAGTTTAAACTCAACAATATCGACATTATTATCTGTACGAATAACCGTTTTTACGAGTTGTCGAATAATGTTAACATGCTTTACTTCAGCTTCAACGCCACCTGGTGTAATAACGATATCACCAATGTTTGGCAGTTTTTTATTCAGTTCCACATACGTCTCTTCTTCATATTTGAGGCAACACATCAATCGTCCACAGACTCCAGATATTTTGTCGGATTAAGCGATAAATTTTGTTCTTTTGCCATTTTAATAGACACTGGATGAAAATCAGATAAGTGGCTAAAGCAACATAACGGGCGTCCACAAATACCAATGCTGCCCATCATTTTTGTCTCGTCACGCACACCAATTTGTCTTAATTCAATACGTGTCTTAAATACCGAAGCCAAATCTTTAACCAAATTCTCTAAAATCCACACGCCCATCTGCTGTAAAATAGAAAAGTAGCTTATTCTTATCAAAGGTATACTCGCAATCAATAAGCTTCATCTCCAACTTATGCTTTTTGATTTTTTCAAGGCATATCTTTGCTGCTTCTTTTTCTTCTTGTTTATTGATAGATTCTTGAGCATCATCTTCTTCTGTCGCTATTCGCATAACTTTTTTTTAACGGATGTACACTTCTTCATCAGGGACTTCCATAATTCCTTTAACCACTTTACCGTATTCAACCCTCGGGCTGTCTCAACGATAACGTGTTCATTTTCTTGTATGTTTAATTCATCAGGGTCAAAATAATATATCTTACCCGCTTTTCGAAAGCGAACACCTATGACTTTATCATGTCATTTCCTCCAATCTATTGCATTATTGTTCATATTGGTTAGCATCACCGTTACTGCTAATGAATAGTTCACATTGAGCCGGAGTTGATTAATCAGTGTGTAACTATTATATACAAGCCGAATCAATCGGTTAGCATTCACCCTTTGACTCAGTCGGATAATTTCTTGTTCAATATCTTTATGGATAATATTATCGATATCTTGGGTCCCATGATAGTACAAAATATCTCTGCTCAAACTAATCAATATATCAATATTTTCTAAAATATCCGCTTTGATCTCTTCAAAGAGTTGCACAACCTCTATTATATCATAATCTTTCCCATTTATAAATATTTCTAAACACTTGAGCATATTTTTGTCGTTTGGGTTGTAAAGTTTTTCTGATTCTTTTAAGATTAATGCTTTTCCAAGATTTCCTCTTGAAAAAGACCCATATACTCTAGCTTGAGTATAGTTCATACCATATTGTGTCGATAAATATTCTTCAATTTGCTTGGTACTAATTGGTTTTAAAGACATCTTCACTGAACGGGATAGAATGGTTTGTAAAAATTTATGGCTATTGGAAGATACCAAGAAAAACAACCCGTATTCTGGCGGTTCTTCGATAGTTTTTAATATACTATTTTGAGCTTGAACCGTCATAAGTTCTGCCTGCTCAATAATATAAATCTTATACTTACTTTGATATGGGCGTACTTTAATATCTTTAACAACTTGCTCACGTATATCTGTAACACCATATCCTGTTTTTTGTTGGGCGTACATAAGCGATATCCGGATGATTTCCCGATTCAATTTGCAGACAAGATGCGCAGACATTACATGGTCTACTTTCTTGTGGATTTTCACATTGAAGCAACTTGGAGAATGCCTTAACCAGTGTTTTTTTGCCCATGCCATCTTCACCTTCTACAATATAAGCATGAGACACTTTCCCAGTTAAAAAAGCATTCTCCATATGTTTTATTATATTCTCATGTCCAACAATTTCATCAAATGAATACATTTTATTCTACCTCTATATAACCATGTCAAGTAGCAATCCTCTAATTTTCATCGACTTTTTCCTAAGATGTTCAAATGATTTTTTTCATCTTTAATAAGTTCTTGTGCCAATTTCATCTAGATTCTTATCTACAAGTTTTACGATACCATAGACACGGTGTCGTCCTCTGCGGTCCAAAAAATTCTCGCGCGAAAATTGATGTGAATGTGTAACCACTTCATTGATAAACTCTTTAATAGTTTCGCGATATTTACGCATATCACGCACATCCATATGCTTGGAAATCTTATTTCCTTGTTCGGTAATCGATTCAATCATACTATTGAGCTTTGATTGCAATTGTGCTTCATCCACTTTACTCAAAAGCGTAAATTTAAAATCACTTTTTGGCGCATCATTATTTTTTGATGCACTCTCAATATTTTGTACATTTTTGAACCGAGTTTACTTTCACATCCATAAGATTTCCTCCAAATAAAAACCGACTAAACTTTTAAGTATTGATCCACATCCAGCACAAAAATCGTTGCTCCACCGACGGTAATTTCAACAGGATATGCCAACATATTATCCGGCACATTCGACACTGGTGGGTTAACAAGGGACATTTTTTACTGGTTTTACATATCTCTTTGATAAGTTCAACGACTTTATCAACTTTATCTTTTTCAACTCCAACAAAAAGGGTTGTATTTCCTGTCTTTAAGAGACCACCTGTGCTTGCCAATTTTGTTGCCATAAACCCCTCTTTTGTTAATGCTTCCATTAAACGATGGGAATCTTCATCATGAATCACTGCCATTACCATTTTCATACTATTCACTCCTCGTCATTATATTTATCGGTTATTATTCCTTTTTCTTTAAGTCCCAAAAGTATACATTGGTGAACTTCTTCAATCGACTGGCTTGCATCAATATCAATCATACGCTCTTGATTAGCTTTTGCCAATTGTTTATATCCATCACGTACTTTTTGGTGAAACTGCTCTTTTTCCCCTTCAAGGCGATCTAGCTCTTGCTGATTCTTCTTGCGCTCCATCCCTTGTCGGTGCTCTAAGTCTAAGAAAATGTAATATCTGGCTGTAACCCTTTGGTTGCATATTGATTAATCGTCGCAACCATTTCTTCACCTAATTCGCGTGCCATTCCTTGATAGACAATAGATGAGTCCACAAAACGATCACATATAACAATGTCCCTTGTTCTACTGCCGGTAAATATATTCTGCAACATGTTGGGCTCTAGCCGCAGCATAGAGTAATGCTTCTGTCACATAATCCATCTCTTGATAATTTACATTGAGTATAATCTCTCGTATTGCTTCACTAATTCTTGTTCCTCCAGGTTCACGCGTGATACGCACGTGCTTTCCTTTTGTTTCAAAATACTCTTTTAATCGATTGATCTGTGTTGTCTTTCCCGAGCCGTCCATGCCCTCAATTGTAATAAATATGCCTTTTCATATATACCTCGCAACGTGTTATTTTTAGAACCTGTAT
>LQAH01000350.1_pt1 | contig 11354 bp, 15 predicted proteins | sample 1535791 | NCBI WGS metagenome assembly LQAH01 (sample SAMN04331585, study PRJNA305678) | bioreactor metagenome | isolation source: bioreactor_4 inoculated with Wadden Sea sediment 2nd replicate of a... | place: Germany:Bremen
GCTGGAACCGATCATGAAAGTTTCGGTGAAAGTGCCGGATGCTAACACCGGTGACATCATGGGAGATCTCAACTCCCGGCGGGGCCGGGTTCTGGGCATGGATTCCGAAGATGACAAACAGATCATCAATGCCCTGGTGCCCATGTCGGAAATGCTCAGGTATGCCCCTGATCTGAGCTCCATGACCGGGGGCCGTGGAACGTTTACCATGGAGTTTGCCCAGTATGATGAAGTGCCGGGTGATCTGGCCCAGAAAATCATTGACCAGGTCAATGCAGAAAAAGAAAACAGTTAGCGGTCAATAGATGTCGGCCGGTTGGCCGGTAGTACATCCGCTGACCGATATCTCTCAGGGGAGGGTCTGTTGTTTCAGGTCCTTCCCTTTTTTTCAGAGCAGGTCCGGGTTCAACCGGCAGTGTGACACGGCAGCCCGGTCCAGGAGATGCCCTAAAGCCCCCTTCTCCCCGGGAAAATACCCCATGGTTTTTTCCCAGACCTCCTGATCTTCCATACAGAAATAAACCTGAACATCCGGCGCATAGTCTTTTATCAGGTTCACCAGTTTCCGGTACAATTGTATGCGCAAGGGTTTAAAATATCGCATTTTATTGTCCAGCCCCAGGATAAACTCCCCATAGCAGAGTCTGGAGGATGGAAACCGGTTTTCAATGATCGGTTTGAGAGCCGGCATGAACCTAAAACTGCCGATACTGATCCACACGATGCTTTCCGGCCGGACATGGGAAAAATATCATGGATTACCTGAGCATAGGCTCGTTCACATCCATCGTACAGCACCAGGGGGTCAAAATGAAACGACAGGGGGTATCCCTTGGCTTCACAACGTCCGGCTGTTTTTAGACGGATTTTCAGCGGTGTGGTGCCTTTTTCTTCCGACTGAATGACTTCCGGTGTGTTGACCGACCAGGCCAGCACAGTTTTTTGGTTATGGTCCAGATCCAGAAGCGATTCCACATTCGCGGTTTTGGTCTTGAGTTCCAACAGGCTGCTGGATTGTTCTGCAAAGGTGTTCACCAGGAACCGGGGGCTGGGGGTGAACGGTTCCCAGATCAGTGAATCCGTGTATTCTCCGGTGCCGATGCGAAAAATTTTGTTTTGTGAAAACAGGTGGGCCAATTCCGATTTTATCTGGTTAAGGCCTGAGAAATACTGAAGTACCGGTGGATGAAAATAGGCCTGAAGAATACAGTAGGCACAATCCATGGTACAGAAAGTTCCGGTGTGCAGAATCGTGTAGTCGCAGCAGGTGTAATGGCTGGTACCGGGACACGCCCGTATCTTGGCCCCTTTGTTGTTGGTGATATATAATAAAGATTTGGCGGCCCCGATCGGATCGTTTGCCTGATGGATCCGGTCATATATTATCCGGGGATCCGAAACGATTTCCGGATGGATGGACAGCCGGGAAACAATCTCCTCAATCTCACCGGTCATTTCCAGGGAGGGTCCATGATGACCTGTCTGATTTTCATCGCTGCAAAGCCCCTTCAGGTCGGGATGATCTGCCAGGGATGTCAGGGATTGAACCTGGTTTCTGAATTCTTCGGAAGACGTGAATTCAAAGGACACGCCATATGTCATGGATTCAAAATTATCCGGCAGATGAAACCGGAACCCGTTTTGAGACTGAAGCCGCCCGACATGGGATCTGGCTTTCTGCCGGGCCTGTTCAAGGTTCGGAAACCGGCGATGAACCAGATACTGCCGTATCTGGTCTCCTTTTGTCCTAAGTCCTGGATATCCCGCTTGAAAAGGGCTTGCAACCCGGTTTCATTGAACAGGGTTGCAGGTGCGATCCGTTCTTTCTTGCATACTTCGGTAAAACAGGTGATCATATCCAGTTGCTTTCCGGAAGAGGCTTTGATCCGGGAAAACAGATCGATTAATACCTCAATGGCGCCGCTGTCATATCCGGTCAGCCGTCTGGCCGGTTTCAGGGCCAGACGGCCGTTTTCAAGCAGTGCAATGGCTTTGGGGGGCAGGTCTGATACCGCCAGCAGTTCTGAGATAAATGCCGGATTCAGCTGCCGGTTGAATATGCCGGGAGATTGACGGGCCATCTGTGCAGAATTCATGAATCGGCCCAGCAGTCTGACGGCTCTCACCTGTTCCGACGGGGTCAGTTCCCGGGCGAACGCATTGTCCGCAACTGCCTGGAGGGCACAAGCCTTCTCTTGATCAGACGGCATGATCCGGCAGTCAATTTCTCCGGATGCCCCGGCCTCGGCCAGAGACCGGGCCGCCTGAATCCGCCGAAACCCGCATACCGGAATAAAGCCGCTGTCCGTCAGCCAAACCGTGGGGGGGGCAGATCAATCCCACTGTCCGGATGGACCGGATCAGAGACGTCAAATCTTCCTCTTCCTCGACCGTGATCCGGAAACGGTCGTCCTCCAGCCGTATGTCGGTTAATGCAATGGACCGGAACGGGTTAGAGCTGTTCACTCGTCAGTCTCGTGTAAATCTCTTTATACGTTTTGGCGGTATTTTCAATCACTTCTTTTGGCAGTCTGGGGCCCGGGGGAGTTTTGTCCCATCCGGAGTTGACCAGCCAGTCCCGGACCGTTTGTTTGTCAAACTTTTCTGACTGCGGCCCGGGGCATAGTCGTCCAGGGGCCAGAACCGGGAGGAATCCGGGGTGAGCACCTCGTCGATGAGAATGATTTCGTTATCCAGCACGCCGAATTCAAATTTGGTGTCTGCGATAATAATCCCTTTTTCCAGTGCCAGGGCCGCTCCTTTGTTGTAGATTTCCAGGCTCAGGTCCCGGATTTTTTCAGCAGTTTCCTTGCCCAGAATATCCACGGTCTGTTCAAACGAGATATTGATATCATGATCCCCGACTTCCGCCTTGGTGGATGGGGTATACAAAGGTGCTGCCAGTTTATCGGATTCCTGAAGTCCTTCAGGCAGCTGAATTCCGCAGACATGTCCGGTGGTTTGGTATCCATGCCAGCCGGATCCGGTGATGTAGCCTCTCACAATACATTCAATGGGCAGCGGATCCGCCTTTTTACCAGCATACTGCGTTTTGTTCAAGGCTTTTTTGTAGGGATGACAGGGATCGGGGTAAGCATTCACATCCGTGGTCACCAGATGATTGCCCACAATATCCGCCATTTTTTCAAACCAGAACACACTGATCTGGTTGAGCACCTTTCCCTTTTCCGGGATGGGATCCGGTAATACCACGTCAAAGGCGGACAGCCGGTCTGTCGTGACCAGCAGCAATGTGTCGCCAAAGTCAAAATATCCCTGACCTTGCCTTGTCGTTTCAATGGCAGGTCCTTAATTGTGTTTCAGGGATAGCTGTCATGTGTGTCTCCTCGTTTTTGTCAATCAAAGGTAGTTTTTTGGATAAAAAGATATCTATATCACGGATTTTTTTTTTTTTCCATAACAGGGAAACGCAAATTTATTTCCAGCCTGCGGAGCGCTTGACGAATGATGGCGATCATATTATTGTAGATGTCTGTTTGATCAATTCAAAAAAAGTCTTGTGTAAAAGGAATTTTATGAAAACAAACGGGATGATCTTGTTAGTCTGCCTGATGACCATGTCGGTCTGCTGCCCTGCCCTGTCTGCTGAAAAGCAGGTTCATTATACTTTGAAAAATCTGTGCCGGGCCGCCAACGAAACGGCGGAAACCATCAGGATCGCAGAAGATGACGTGAAGATCGCCCGACAGGATAAGCTGCGGGCCAGATCGGTTCTGATTCCCCGGGCCACCGTATTCGGCAGCTACACCAAGTACAAGGACACGGGCATATTTACTCCGGATACGGCAGTGGGGGGATCCGGCTGAATCAGTCCTTCACTCTGAACGGCAGGGAGCTGATCGCCTATGATGTGGCCAAAAAGGGATTGAAACCAATGTCTTTTCCCTGGAAGCGATTCGTTCTGCGTACCTGTTGGAAGTGTCACTGGCATATTTCAAAGCCTGGAAGCCAAGCGCATGCTGGAAATTGCCCAGGCCGATGTAGAGCGGCTGAAAACCCATAAACAGGCGGTGGAGGAAAAACTGCGGGTGGGCAGTGTTACCAAAACCGATTCGTTCCGGGCCGAGGCGGAACTGTCCCGGGCCAGAACAGACCGGGAAATAGCGCTGAACGGCATCGTTCAAACACGGGCCAATATTGTCCGGATCACGGGCATTGATGACGGATTTTCCACTTCCGACACCGATATCCAATCCCTGGAGCTTATGGACATATCTCTTGAGCAGGTTCAGGCTAAAGCCTTGATAAACCGGTTCGAAATAAGAGCTGCACAAAAGAATATAGAAATTGCCGACCAGACCATCCGATATGAAAAGGGGAATACTGGCCCCAGCTGAGTCTGGAGACCGGATACCGGAAATCCGACGTCACCTATGGCAGTTCATTGATGGGCATGGGCATCGGCCCAAACGATGAAGAAGCCTATGCCATGGCCGAAATTCAATTCACCCTGTTTGATGGGGGACTTCGCAACGCTCAGATCCGTCAGGCCGAAGCCAGAAAAAAACAGGCCCATACCTCGCTGATTCAGGTCAGAAACGATATTATACTGGAATCCAAAATTGCGTTTTCCGAGTATGAAACCGCCAGAAAAACCTTGATTAACCTGGCGGATGAATTGAAATCCGCACAAGAGAATTATAATGCCGTCCAGATGCAGTATCAGTATGGCCTGGCAGATATTGTGGACATGATGGATGCCAACACCCTGCTGGTACAGTCTGAGCGGCGGATTTCCAATGCCCGGTATGCCCTGTTTCAAACCATTTTTAAGTTGTTTTATACCCAAGGGGAATTACCGGCCCGCGTACTCGAATAAAAGGTAAAATGTAAAAATCAACGTATAGGACAAGGAGTAATCAAATGTACGAAATTATCGCCAACCCTGAAGACTATCAGATCGACCATCTGATCAACGGCACCGAAAATGCCGATATTGAACTGACCCGGGATGAACGCGACAAATGGGCAGGTGAGATCGTCAATTTCAGTGAGAAATTAACGGAATTTGCCGACAAATCGGGAAAATTGGCCCGGTTACTTCAATCCGATGAAAAAATATCTGCCACCCAGGCTTCATTGAAAACTTTGAAAATTCAATTGTTTGCCATCAATGATGCCCTGAATTCCGCGCTGGCGATTGCCGACCGGCTGGAGGCGGATATTGTTCAAAAATAAGGCGTGATCATAACAGCATTTTTTGACGTAGCACATGGTCTGTGATTACCAGCGCCAGCATGGATTCGCAGACCATGTTGATCCGGGGAATGGCACAGATGTCATGCCGGCCCTGTGTGGAAATGACAGCCGGCTGTCCGCTTGTATCCAGGGTTTTCTGATCCAGCCGATGGAAGGGATCGGTTTGACGTGTACCCGGACAACAATGGGTTCTCCGGTTGATATTCCAGCCAGAATTCCTCCGCAGTAGTTGGACAGAAACCCGGTGTCGTCCATGAGATCATTGTTTTGCAAACCGGTTCTGCCGGAAGCCTGGATTCCGGAGCCGATTTCCACGGCCTTGACCGCTCCGATCCCCATCATGGCTTTGGCAATGTCGGCATCCAATTTGTCAAACACCGGATCACCGATTCCGGCCGGCACATGATTCGCACGAATCTCCACGACCCCCCCCAGGGAATCCCCCTGAGCTTTCACGGTCTTGATGCGTTCAATCATGGCTTTGCCGCCGCCATATCCGGGCACCGCAGTTCATTTTTTTTACGGCGGTGGCATCAAACTGCTGAACCGCCACGCCGCCGATAGCCATGGTAAAACTTTGGACGGTCACGCCATAACGGTCCAGAACCGCTTGTGCCACTGCACCGGCCGCCACCCGGGCTGCGGTTTCCCGGGCCGATGCCCTGCCCCCGCCCCTGAAATCCCGGATTCCGTATTTTTCTGGTAGGTGAAATCCCCGTGACCGGGTCGGTACAGATGGGCAATGTCAGAGTACGCGCTGGAGCGGGCATCCTTGTTTTGAATCAGGATGGCGAGCGGGGTGCCGGTGGTCTGTCCCTGAAACACACCGGACAAAATGACAGGGTTGTCCGGTTCCCTGCGTTTGGTGCCTCCGACTCCCTGTCCGGGTTTGCGGCGGTTCAACGCCTTCTGGATTAGGGATTCATCCATGGGCAGGCCCGGCGGGCAACCCTGGATCACCACGCCGATACCCGGACCGTGGGATTCACCAAATGTCGTTATGTGAAATGCTTTACCGAAACTGGATCCGGCCATGATCAAGGCTCCTTTTGATAATTTCGGCAATTTCCCGGGGAGTGTGACCGGTGGTGGTGGCCACGGTTATGTCAGCCAGGTCTTTATAGAACGGGGTGCGTTCCGTCAGGGTGTCACGGGTTTCTTTCAGCAGGGATCGGGCGGTGAACCGGGGCCGGGTCGATCGGGTGTGCGGGTCTTCCTTCAGTCGCTGAACAATGGTGTCAGGATCCGCTGTCAGCCAGATCACCGTTCCGTTTTTCTTTATCAGCGCCCGGTTTTCAGGGGCCAGCACCATGCCGCCGCCTGTGGCTATGACCTGGTTGTTTTGAAGAACAATTTTTTTTAAAATCATTGTTTCTTTTTGTCTGAAATACGGCCATCCCCTGGCCGCCACCAGCGTATCAATATCGGTACCGCAGTCTGACTCTATGCGTTTATCCGTATCCACAAAATCATACCTCATCAAATCCGACAGATGCTGCCCCACCCGCGTTTTTCCGCAGCAGCGGTAACCGATGAGAATGAGATTACAGGGCATCATATACTTCCCAGAATCCGGGAAAGGATTTTCCAACACAGGCCGGGTTTTCGATCTGTATGTCCGGCACCGTGAGGCCGGCTACGGCAAACGCCATGGCAATCCGGTGATCGTTAAAGGTATTGATGAAAGCGCCTGAAGGCGTTCCGCCTGTCACTGTCAGCCAGTCCTCCCCCTGCTCGGTGAGAATGCCCATTTTTCCAGCTGGGATGTCACGGCATAAAGCCGGTCACATTCCTTTTCCCTCAGATGCCCTATGTTGCGGATCCGGGTGGTGCCGGTGGCAAAGGCCGCCACCACGGCAATGGTAGGGACCGCATCCGGGGTGTCAGACATATCCACATCCACGGCATGCAGATCACGGCCCTTGACCGCCGCTGATCCTTCTTCAAAAACAGGTCGCAGCCCATTTTTCAAGAATCCGGATCTGTTTCAAATCTCCCTGAAAAGAATCCGCCTGGATATGGGCCACACCGATCTTCTGTCCGGTAATGGCGCCGGCGGCCCAGAAATAACCGGCATTGGACAGGTCCGGCTCCACCACATGGTCTCCAGGATGTACTGCTGTCCTCCCGGCACCTGATACGTGGTGTCATTGATACGGCAAGCCGTCACTTGAAATTGTTTCATCACGTCCATGGTCAGATCAATATAGGGGGAAGACACGGGCGGGCCAGTCAGGTCAATGGTCAGTCCGTGGGTCATGAAAGGTCCGATCATCAGCAATGCGGATAGATATTGACTGCTTTTCGAGCAGTCCAGCCGGGTGGTTCCTCCCTGGCGCTCTTTTCCTTGAATGGTGACCGGTGGAAATCCGTCCGGAGTGCCGGAGAAAGCATGGATGCCTATAGGTGACATGGCATCCAACAGCTCTTTCATGGGCCTTGCGCACATGCGGTCATCACCGGTCAGGGTATACGGAGTGGTGCCGAGTCCGGTGATACCGGCCAGAAGCCGCATGGAAGTGCCGGAGTTGCCCAGGTATATGGGATCGGCCCAAGGTGCTGGATGCCCGGCAAATCCGGTCACCCGGACCAAGTCGCCACCGGTGTGGTCGATTTTGCCCCAGACAGGATAATGCATCCCGGGTCAACCCCAGGTCCTGGGAATCCAGAAGGTTCCGGATCCGTGACGTGCCACTGCACAATGCTGCGCAGATGAGCATGCGGTGGGAGATGCTTTTGGAGCCCGGCACCGTCACGATTCGGGGGGAAGAAACGGGTTTCGGGGTCAATTGTTTCATGGTTGGTCCTGTTTTGGTCTTAAATGGGTTGAATATTCTGATGGGCGAGAACGGCATGCCGCATTTTACCATATCCGGCGAAATACCGGTCCACAGTTCAAACTGGGCTGCTGCCTGGGCTACAAACATGGTCACCCCATCTATCACCTGGCATCCCTTTTTTCTGGCCATTGACAACAGCCGTGTTTCCAATGGGGTATACACCACATCCATTACCAGGGTGGCGGGCGTAAGACACTCGGACGGACATGACAGCACGTCGGTATCCGGGGCCATTCCAAGGGATGTGGTGTTAATGATGATATCCGGACGAAGATGACAGATTTGATCCATAGGACAAAAATCTGCATTGTATTGTGTTGCCAAGGCCCTGCCCTTTGGTTCAGATCGGTTGGTGATCACCATCCGCCCCTTTTGTTCATGGATGCCGAACGCCACAGCCCGGGCCGCCCCTCCCGCTCCGATGATCAGCACGGATTTGCCGGAAACAGATGAATTTTTCAACGGAAGGACAGCAGCCCGGCTGTCGGTGTTGTATCCGTACAGCCTGCCTTGCTGGTTGACAATGGTGTTCACGGCTCCGATGGCTGCTGCCTGGTCATCGATATGATCCAGAAAAGGGATGACTTCGGTTTTAAAGGGAATGGTGACTGAAACCCCGTGAACATGGAACTGTCGGACTGCTTCCATAGCCGGTTTGATATCAGTGGGTGCAAACGCCAGATACACTGCATCAATGGAATGATCCGCAAATGCCTGGTTGTGAACCAGAGGGCTTCTGGAGTGGGAAACCGGGTTGCCCAGCACGCAGTAAAGTTGGGTGGCTGAAGTGATGGGTGTCACGATCCGCCCTCTTTTTTAACGATAAAGGACTGGATTCGATTGCCGTCCATCTCTTTGACCGTTGCGGTCCACCGGTCGATGATCACGGATTCTCCGGGCTGGGGGATCCGGTCGATCTGTTCGAGAAAAATCCGGAAAAGGTGTCGTAGCTCACTGATTCCGGGATATTGATGTCGATTTCCTTGTTCAGGTCCTCCACATTGATTCGTCCGGCCACCAGCCATTTGTTGTCTTTGAGACGGACAATGTCCGGAACCATCTGGTCGGTCTCATCAATGATTTCTCCGAAAATTTCCTCCACCACGTCCTCCAGTGTCACCAGGCCGGCCACTCCGCCATGCTCGTCCACCACAATGGCCATATGGCTTTTTTTGGCCTTGAATTCCTGGAGCAGAGAGTCCAGTTTTTTGGACTCCGGAATAAAATAAGGTTTTTTCATAATGGTTTTGATATCCAGGGAGGATATCTGTTCATCAGATGCAGTGAGTTTTTGGTAACTGGCAAACAGGTCCTTGATGTGCAGCACACCGATAACATTGTCGATGCTGTCTTCAATGACCGGAATCCGGGAATATCCGGTTGATAAAATGGCGGGAATGTCCAGTTCTTCCATGGCATCCACCACGAACATATCCGCTCTCGGAGTCATGATTTCACAGCAGGAGGTATCATCGAATTCAAAAATATTGGTGATATATTCTTTTTCCGCTTCCTTGATTTCCCCTTCTTCTTCCACCACTTCCACCATGGTCATCAGTTCATCTTCGGTCACCGTATGGTATGCCGGATTGACCGACCCGTATAATCTGGGAATGAAATTGAGAATCAGAACCAGGGGCCAGAAAAGTCTGGAAAGCCAATATAACGGGAAAATAACCACCCGGGCTACCATTACGTTGTACTGCGTGGCAAACGCTTTGGGAAATATTTCTCCGAACACCAGGATCACCAGGGTCATGACCCCGGTGGCAATGCCCACGGCATTGGATTGGAAATAGGTGATTGCAATGGATGTGGCCAGGGCCGCCCCCCCGATATTCACCAGATTGTTGCCGATGAGGATCGTTGTGAGCAGCGTATGGGGGTCCTGTTTCATTTTGACGATCAATTCTCCGGTTTTCGACCCGTCTTTGGCAACATGGAAGGCTTTGATTCTAGAAATGGAAAACAGTGCGGTTTCAGATGATGAAAAAAACCGGACAACACCAGGCAGATAACCAGCAATGTGATATTCAATGTCATCAAGTTAGATTTTTTCCTTCAAAACAGATCATTTGAAAATCAGTTTAATAAGGTTTGATAGGGTTTGTCAAACCTCCATTTTCCTTTTAGCGACTATTATTATCCCTGGATTGTAATGCCAAAGCGATTTCCGCCGCTCGGGCAGCCGCACCAGGTCCTCCCAGCAACCGTCTGACCGGAAGCAGCCTGTGCCGGAATTCATCCAGGTGAGTGAGCATCTCACAGGCAGCGGTGGAAATGGTTTCCGGGGTGGCTACGTCCTGAAGCAGTTCAGGCATCACCTCTTTGTTCAGGATGATATTTGCCAGACCGGCATACGCCACTTTCACGACCGCACGGCCCACGTGAAACGTAATCGGCGACACTTTATAGACAATCACGGTGGGAATGCTGCACAACGCGGCTTCCAAGGTGATGGTGCCGGATGCGGCAATCAGCATGTCCGATTGTTCAAAAATTTGTCTGGGATCGCCGGAAATTACTCGGAACAGTTCGGGATTTTTTGCAGCCTTTACCTGTGATTCTATCAGATCCGAGGGGATCGATTCTGCGGCTGAAACCAGAAACCGGATGTTAGGATGGTGCCGGTGAATGTTCTGTGCTGCGGCCAGAATGGTCGTCAGCAGTGCATGTATTTCGTTTTTCTGGAACCGGGCAGCAGTCCGATGGTTCCGGAATCCGGCACATCAGTATGGGATCTGACGGGATGCGGCAAAGGCACAGGGTATTGATCCAGCAAAGGATTTCCCACATAAGTGGCGGGAACACCAGCCTTTTTGTATATTTTTTCTTCAAAAGGAAAGATCAGTCCGGCATGATCAACTGTCTGTTTCATCTGTCGGAGGCGGGACGGGTTCCAGGCCCACACCTTGGGGGGATATAGTAAAACACCGGGGAGCGGCTGTGCTTTTTTACATATGCTGCCGCCCTGAGGTTGAAGCCCGGATAGTCGACAAGAACTACCAGCCCCGGATCAAGGCTTCGCAGGTGATGTCTGAAAAGATCGAACGCCTGTTTGACTGGCCGGATCTGCCGGATAACCTCCCAAAGTCCCATGGCGGACAGCCGATCAATGGAAAAAAACAGACGGGCCCGGCGTCGGCCATGCAATGTCCGCCAATACCATGGAATATCAGCGAGCCGTCCCGCTGTTTCATCTCCCGGATCAGGTCTGCCCCGTGCACATCTCCGGACGGTTCGCCCGCCAGTATCAGGACATGGTTGTTTTTTTCGGGTCATAAGATATCATCG
>LQAH01000351.1_pt1 | contig 11307 bp, 19 predicted proteins | sample 1535791 | NCBI WGS metagenome assembly LQAH01 (sample SAMN04331585, study PRJNA305678) | bioreactor metagenome | isolation source: bioreactor_4 inoculated with Wadden Sea sediment 2nd replicate of a... | place: Germany:Bremen
AATATAAATCCTGATGAATCTGAGACATATTTCAGAGGGGGCTCTGTAAGCTGGATGATGCTTGGTGATATTTCTGCAGAACCTTATAAAACAAAAAAAGCGGAAAGTGTAAGACTTGAACTTATATCTCTTTCTGAAGAAATTCTTTCTGAATATGGAGGACTTGAGTCTCTCGGTAACTGCGGGATTCATATTCCTTTCCATGGTGCCAGGGGATAAAATTTGTTTTAAAAGGAAATGACAAGGAAAGAGGAACAAGAGATCTTGTTGAAAGAAAGAATATTTCTCCCGAGGCAATGATCTTTGCCGGGAATGAACTTTTTGAAGGCGGTAATGACAACATGATCAGAAATGTAGACGGAGTTACCCTTCTTTCTGTCGGAGAAAAGACAGATTTTGGAAAAAATGTCTTTTTCGGAGGTCTTGGAATAGATTTTAACAGAAAATGGATGGATAAAGCATGTGAACTCCTGGAAGGCGGAAAATCCTGGATCAGCATACTTGAAATGATGAAAAAAACGGAGGCTGATAATGGAAAGCGCATTTAAATCAGGCTGTATCCGGGGTACATATCCTGATGAATGGGATTCAGAAACTGTATATAGAATTGGAAGATATCTGCCGGATGTTATAAATGTTAAAAATTTTGTTATTGGACGTGATGCAAGAAAATCCTCTGATGAGATTTTTGAATATCTTGCAAAGGGACTTAATGACAGCGGAGCCGATGTTTCAGATATCGGAGTTGTAGATACACCTGCCCTTTATTTTGCAAATATGAATTACAGCTTTCCAGGCTCTATAATGATAACTGCATCTCATAATCCTTCAGATGATAACGGGATGAAGATTCACAAAGCCGGGGTTGTAAATGTCACTTCAAAAAGCGGTCTGAAAAAGCTTGAAGAGATGACAAAAACTGCTCCGCCTGAACCGGTAAAAGATGGAAAAGGAAAACAGTTTCTCTTGATATAAGAAAGAAATATGTAGATTTTCTTGCCCCTTTAAAGAAGGTATCGGGTCGACAAAGGTTGTTATTGAATGTCTTAACGGATCTGCAGGAACTTTTATACATGATATTCTTGATGATCTCCCAGGAGAATTTATAATATTAAATGATAAACCGGACGGATCTTTTCCGGACTGCGGACCTAATCCTCTGTATGATGAAAACACAGACCTTTTGATAAGTGAAGTTAAAAACAATAAGGCTGATTTTGGAATTTGTTTTGACGGAGATGCAGACCGTGCAATCTTTGTTGATGAAAACGGGAAAAAAATAACTCCGGATCTTATACTGGGCTATCTGGCCAGGTATTATTTTATTCATTTTCCGGAGAAGAAAAACGGGGATGATGCTGTAATGTATGACCTGCGGTGTTCCAGCAATGTCGGTGAATATGTTGATAAAACATTGAACGGCAGAGCTGTGGAAACACCTGGAACAGGACATACAATTATGCAGAATACTATTCTCAATGATAAAGGACTTATTGGAGCTGAACTTGCAGGGCATTATTACTTCAGGGATTACTATGGACAGGATTCAGGATGGGTGGCTGTATTAATGGCCCTTGCAGTTCAGTCTCATGAAACAGAAAAATTTTCAAAAATAAATAGAAAAAATTGAAAAATACAGTTTCTCCGGAGAAATAAATTTCCGTGTAAAAGATCCGTCTGAGGTAATGAGCAGGCTTGAAAAGAAGTATTCAGATTTAGGCGGTACAGCATTAAAGACAGAGGGATTAAAGGTTAAATTTTCAGACTGGTGGTTTATGACAAGAGTTTCAGGAACTGAGCCTGTCCTCCGGCTTGTTGTTGAAGCTTCTGATAATAAAACAATGTCAGAAAAAGTTTCAGAACTTGAAAAATGTATTATTGAATAATTGACCTCCGTAAATAAAAATCATATGTTTGAGAAAATCGGCATTAGTATTTCTTAAACATATACAAAAGATTTTTCAGCCTGTTAGTAATTCTGCATTATTTAATGAAGCTGAATATTAACAGGCTGTTTTTTATTAATTATAACTGGAAGATTTTTATGCTTCCTGTAGAAAAGGATAAATTGGTATGGGCAAAAAATACGATATAGTTTCAATTGGGCATGTTACAAATGATTTTAGAATTATGATGGGAGAAAGAACTCCTTTTGTCGGAGGTGCTGCATATTTTTCACCTTTTGCAGCGGCAAAAACCGGAGCAGATGTTCTTGTTATTACAAAAATGGCAGAGAAAGATACTTCCTGTCTCGATGTTTTTAAGAAAGAAGGGATTGATGTAATTGCACTTCTTTCTAAAGAAACTACATCAATAGAAAATATATTTGTTACAGAAGATCAGGATAACCGTAAGCTTAATCTGCTCACTCTTGCAGATTCATTTACTGCAGAAGATATTTCCCCGGATATTGAATCTGAAGTATTTCATATTGCAGCTCTTTTTAACGGAGAAATTCCGGAAAAAATGATTGCTGAACTTTCCAAAAGAGGAAAAGTTGCAATGGATCTTCAGGCTGCTCTTCGTTATATCGGAAAAGATGATGTATATTTTGAAGACTGGAAATATAAAAAGAATATCTCCCCTTCATTCATTATGTTAAAGCGGATTCTCTTGAGATTGAGGTTGTAACAGGTGGTGCAGACAGAGAAGAGGGTGCAAAAAGTTGTTTGAATGGGCGGAAAAGAGATTGTCATTACAAGAAAAGATGAAGCTCTTGTTTATGACGGAAATAAATTTTACAGGGCACCGTTTAATGCGGAAAATCTTGACGGACGTGCAGGACGTGGAGACACCTGTTTTCTTTCATATATAGCAAGACGGAAAACACATAATATAGATGATTCAATCCATTATGCTGCTGCATTGACAAGCTTGAAAATGGAAAAGCCTGTGCCTTTCTCAGGAACTGTGGATGATGTTCTGGAAAGAATGAAAAACAGGAATATTAATTAATTTTTTAAAATACAGTTAAACAGACTCAACAAAAATATTTTTCAAAAAAAAGGGTGGTTTTTATGAAAATGGAATTTGCATTATATGCAACTGTAATCGGCAGTCTCTCTGCACTTCTTTACGCTTTCTTGCGGACCAGATGGATTTACAATAAGCCGATAGAAAACGGGAAGCTTAAAAAAATTAACGGCTATGTTGCGGACGGAGCTATGGCATTTCTTTCACGGGAATACAAAATGCTCATTCCCTTTGTACTTGTAGTTGCTGTTTTTCTTATGATTGCAAACCAGGGCTACATCAAACTGCAGGCTGCTTCATTTGTCCTCGGAGCAGTATGTTCTGCTTTGGCAGGATACATAGGTATGAAAAGTTGCGACTGCTTCAAATGCAAGAACAACTACTGCTGCAGCTAATAACGGACTGACAGACGCACTTAAAATCTCATTTGCCGGGGGATCAGTAATGGGAATGAGTGTTGTAGGTCTTGCACTTCTTGGTATCTTTCTTGTTTTGTTTTTTACAACAAAATCACTTGGTACTTCTGTCGAAATGCTCAGTGATAATATTCTTCCTATATTGTCAGGCTTTTCTCTCGGTGCATCTTCAATTGCTCTTTTGCAAGAGTGGGCGGAGGTATCTTTACTAAAGCTGCAGATGTAGGTGCTGACCTTGTAGGTAAAGTTGAAGCAGGTATTCCGGAAGATGATCCGAGAAACCCTGCAGTTATTGCAGACAACGTTGGAGATAATGTAGGGGACGTTGCAGGTATGGGAGCTGACCTTTTTGAATCATATGTAGGCTCAATTGTCGGATGTATGATTCTTGGTGTTGCGGTTGATGCTTCTGCTGCAATGAAGTTCAAACTTGTATCACTTCCCCTCCTCCTCTGTGTTGTAGGTATCCTTGCATCTGTAATCGGTATTTTCCTTGTAAAAGCAAAACCGGGATCAAATCCTCAGAAAGCTCTTAACACAGGAAGTTTCGGGGCTGCAATTATAGCGGCAGTTCTTACATATCCATTATGTATATGGTTATTTGACGGAGAAACATTTAATGGCGGAACAGGACCTGTAAATGTATTCTTTGCATCTGTTATCGGTCTTGCAGCAGGTGTTTTAATCGGTATGCTTACTGAATACTACACAGGAACAGATAAAAAAACCGGTTAATACAATTGTAGAAGCATGTGAAACAGGAGCCGCAACAACACTTATCACAGGTATGGGTGTCGGAATGATGTCATGTTTTCCTTCTGTAATTGTTATTGCAGCAGCAATACTTTGCAGCTTCTTTATTGCAGGTCTCTACGGAGTTGCTATTGCAGCACTCGGCATGCTTGCAACACTGGGTATTCAGCTTGCAGTTGATGCATACGGGCCAATTGCAGACAATGCAGGCGGTATGGCAGAGATGGCAGGTTTCCCAGAAGAGGTCAGAGAAATTACAGATAACCTTGACTCAGTAGGTAATACAACTGCAGCTATAGGTAAAGGCTTTGCAATAGGATCTGCAGCACTTACTGCAATTATTCTTTTCACAGCTTTCCAGCAGACAGCGGGAATTGAAAGCATCAATCTTACAGATACTACAGTAATTGCAGGTATTCTTATAGGTGCTGTAATTCCATATCTTTTCTCATCAATGTCAATGACAGCTGTTGGTAAGGCAGCTTTTGCAATGATTGAGGAAGTTAGAAGACAGTTCAGAGAAAACCGGGTATTCTTGAAGACAAGGATACTCCTGACTACAAAAGATGTGTTGATATCAGTACTGCATCAGCACTAAAGAAAATGCTTCTTCCCGGTATTATTGCGTCAGTTACACCGGTACTTGTAGGTTTTATCGGCGGTATTGAAATGCTTGCAGGTGTTTTAACAGGTGTTACAGCATCAGGTGTTGTACTTGCAATTTTCATGTCAAACACAGGCGGTGCTTGGGATAATGCCAAAAAGATGATAGAAGGCGGTGCAGGCGGCGGAAAAGGTTCCGAAGCTCATAAAGCTGCTGTTGTAGGGGATACTGTAGGAGACCCTTTCAAGGATACTTCAGGTCCTTCACTTAACATTCTTATCAAGCTTATGGCAGTTGTATCTCTTGTAATTGCTCCTATGCTTAAGTCATTCTGGGCTTAATAACATATTTGAATAATTTATTTTCCGGGATTCAAAACAGGTGATCATTTTTGGAGGTCTGAAGTAGAATCCCGGTTTTCATGATATATTTCTTTTTTAAAAATTTTACGGGGGCATTATGAAGGTAAGACATAAACTACTGATAATAGGTGTGAGTATTCTTATTATTACAGGATTGTCAGTTCATCTATTCAGCGAATACCAGACAGGTCTTATTAAAAAAGCCTATGAGCAGATAAATATTGTTTCATCTATATCTAAAAAATTACAGAAGCGCGTAATGCAATAGGCCGGTTTCAGATAGATGATATTATTAGTGAAGAATACTATGAATCGGGCGAATCTGAAAATTTAAACGAATATAATGAAATAATGGATAATCTTAAAAGTTATGAACTTGCTTTCTTTGAAATTTACAAAGGAAAAGACAGGGGAAATCTTCAAAGCTGTTTCAGGTCTGTAGTAGCTAATCTTGATGAAAGTTTTATAACTCTTGTTCAGGAGTATAATACTCTGGGACATAATGATTATGGTATTGAAGGGCAGTTTTCTCCGAAAAGAGATAGTTTCATGGATCTTCTTGAAGAGCTTGAGAATTATGAAATTAATGAAGAAACTCGAAAACTTAAAAGTTCAGGAAATGAAAATTTGTTCATAGAAAAGTTGAAAAATATCAAAAGAAAATAAATAAATCACTTTCGAAAATTAATGATTTTGCAAAAATATATAATATTGATGTTGAAGTACCTACTGCTGATTATGCTGCTTCAATTGATATGTATTTCAAGCAGTTTAATAAAATCGGTTTAAACGATGATACCGGATTGAGGCTTGATCTTAAAAATAAATTAATTGAAGCAGAAATATTTTTTTATCAGATAGCTGAAGATTCACATGCATCAATGATAAAAGCGTCGAAAAACAAAACAATATTTGGACTGCTTTTTATTATTTTCGGAGTTCTTGCCGGATCTGCAGTTTTCTTTATATTTGCAGGATCAATTACCGATCCGCTTTACCAGCTGTCTGTTATTGCTGAAAAAACAGCTGACGGAGATCTTACTTCCAGACTGGACAGCCGCTTAAGCGGGAGAAGGGATGAAATAGGTATACTTGCAGAATCATTTATGAAACTGTCCGGAATTAAAGGATGCTGTAGAGCAGATAAAATATCATCAGAAAAGAACAAGGAAATAGGTGTAAAACTGAAAGATTCTGCAGGACTGACATCAAATTCTGTAGAAATTGTAAGTGAAAATATGATCAGCTTTACTGAACTTTTTAAAATACTTGATCAGAATATCAGCAGATCAAATGAAGCATCAAAAAAAATTATAGAAAATATCGGCTCACTTGGAGAGCGGATTCACGGACAGGCTGCAGCAGTAGAGGAAATCAGTTCAATTATTGAGGAAATGTCAGCAAGTCTTAACAGTATTGCAGGAATTACATCTGAAAAGAAAAAGCTCTCTGATAATCTGGTTTCAATTACAAAAGAAGGCGACAGCCGTGTTGCAGAGACAAATATAATTATTAAGGAAATTTCAGACAGCACAGGCAAGATGAAAGATCTGACAGAACTTATCAATAATATCGCCTCCCAGACTAATCTGCTGTCAATGAATGCTGCAATTGAAGCGGCGCATGCCGGTGATGCAGGGAAAGGCTTCAGTGTTGTTGCCGAGGAAATACGTAAATTATCTGAAGAAACAGCGGAAGGTGTTAAGGGAATTACACAGTATCTGAATTTTGTTGTAGAAAAAATTGATATGGCTCTTGTTTCAAGTGAAAACAGCGGAAGGGCATTTGTCAAGGTGAATGAAGGTGTTTCGGGAAGTACGGAAGCATTCAGCCTTATTGCAAATATGGTAATTGAAGCGTCATCCGGAAGTGAAGAAATGCTGAAAGCCATGGTTGAGATAAATCAGGTAACAAACGATGTAAAGAGAAATGCCGGTGATATAAAAGATGTCCTTAACGGAATGGGACGGGATATGAATGAAATAGCCGACCTTTCATCAACCGGAACACATGATATTCAGAATGCACTTTCTGCTATTGAGAAAATTGATCAGAATACAACTGCAGTTGCAGACTTGAGCAGTTCTAATGAGGAAATACTTGAGGAACTTGCTTCCCTTGTAATGAAGTTCCGTCTGACGGATGATACATCAGAACTAAGCAGTCCTGATAGTAATACGACAGATGAATATACAGAACATGAAGATTTTCAGATCATGCCTTTAGCAGATGCTGATTCATACAAATAAGCGTCATGAAGTTTGCTTGTTTTAATGTTATCAGAAATCCATTCAAAGTTATTTGTTGTAAAAAAAATATTAATATGTGAAAATATAATTACTATAATCTTCAGGAGTTACAAAATGAAAAAATTACTTATGATTACTGCTATAATGATTTTATCTACAACAGCAATTTTTGCTCAGAGTGTTTTTATTGAAAAAGGCGAAGATGCTTTCGGAGGCGGAGCATTATTTACAATGGATTCTGATACTTTTGAAAGCGGAGGACAATTAGGATACTCTTTTAATGGAATCTTTGATATCAGTTTATATATTGGAGCAGGTAAAGTCGATGATAATACAATGGGGGATACAGGTTATTTTGGTGTAGCTCCAGGTGTTGAATATTTTTTTATCAAGCAAAATGATGAATATCCTGTATCAATATCAGCTGATTTTTCATTTAATTATGTATCATTTTTTTCCGATGACCTGGATGCTCTGGATTGGGATGTGTCTTCAAGTGGATATTCTATTGGTGGTAATGTTTATTATGAATATGAACTGTCTGAAAGTTATCTGTAATACCATCTTTTGGTCTCGAAATGATTTATACAAATGTAAAAATTGAACCAGCGAGCGGAAGCGCAATTGAAGATGATGAAACAAATATAGGGCTAAATATAGCTGCCCCATTTAAAATAAAAATGAAAGAAAACTTTTTACTTACAATACCTGTAGGAATATCTGTAGTAGATGGAGAATCAATGTTTATGATAGGTGTTAACTCGATTAACAAATTTTAAGTAAAATATTAGCAGTGAAAAAGAGGTGTTTCTAACACCTCTTTTTCATAAAATCATTTACTTGAATATTTCAATTGTGTTTGCTTAAATGCCGTATTAAAATAAAATTGATCATTATGAACAAACTATTGTTGATTTTGATTATCCGGATTTATAATCAACTTCCCGTATCAGCATATCTGTTTCCGGTTTAATACCAAATACAGGAGTTTTTATGAATTCCGGAACCTGTCAGAAAATTATTGAAAACATATCCAAAACAATAGTAGGGAAAAAGACACTCTTGAACTTCTTCTTACAGCTCTTATCTCCGGAGGTCATGTTCTTCTTGAAGATGTTCCGGGGCTAGGGAAAACTCTTGCCGCAAAAAGCCTTTCAAAAAGCATTAACTGTAGCTGTAAAAGGATTCAGTTTACACCTGATATTCTTCCCGGAGATATAACAGGTTTTAATATTTTGATCAGAAAACAGGTGATTTCAGATTTGAAAAAGGTCCAGTAATGACAAATATTCTTCTTGCAGATGAAATAAACAGGGCAATTCCCCGTACACAGTCAAGTCTTCTTGAAAGCATGGAGGAGTATCAGGTAACTGTGGATTCTGTCAGTTATAAACTGCCCGAACCCTTTATGGTAATTGCAACCCAGAACCCAATTGAACTTGAAGGAACATTTCCTCTTCCAGAGGCGCAGCTCGACAGATTTCTTATGAAAATATCTCTGGGATATCCTGATATCAGCGAAGAGGAAGAAATCCTAAAGAGATTTCAGAAAATGATCCTCTTATATCATTAGGACCTGTTGTTGATGCAAAAGATATAAATGCTCTTAAATCTGAAAGGGAGGAAATAACTGTTCTGCAGAAATTATGAGATATATAATTGATATTACTGCTGCAACAAGAGAGCATGAAAAAATAAAAATACGGTGCAAGCCCCAGAGGATCTCTTTCCCTGATGTTTGCCTGTCAGAGTCTAGCCCTTGTCCGGGGACGGACTTATGTGCTTCCCGATGATGTTAAAGAGCTTTCAGTCCCTGTTCTGGCCCACAGGATTATACCTGATGAAAGATCATTGCTTTCAGGAATAAGATCAGAAGATTTAATAAATGAAATTACTGCATATATTTCTGTTCCTTCTAATGCCCGCGTGAAAAAGAATGAGTAATAAAAAAACAGAGAGTGTTTTTAATGATGTTTCCTCTTCAATTTTTATGAGCCGGGGATTCCAGCTTTTTATTTTTCTAATTTCTTTTTACATCTCTTTTGTATAATATAACTGAGCTTGTTTTTTTCTGTACAGTTTTAATTTATTACTGCTTTTCTTTTCATATTTTTGGGCATTCTGCAGTCTTAAAAAAATATCTATTAAAGTCAGATCAGAAACAGATTCACTTTTATACGGTCGGGAATTAAAAATCTATCTTGATGCCGACAACGGAAAAATACTTCCTGTTCTTATTAAATCGAGTCTTTTTATAGAAAATCTTGTTTTAAAAGACAGAGGAATCAGAAAAACATCTGATGATAAAGTCTTATTCTCCTTTCAGAAAATATCTTTTAAATTTAATCTTTTCCGGAGAACAGGGGGATTTATTTTATCCATGAACCTGAAATACGGGGCGGAGATTTACACGGTTTCTGTTTCAGAAGATACAGCGGAACAGGTGGGAAGAATGTAACTGTTTATCCCGGGATTCGTGAAGTAATAAATATTCCCTTAAAAAAGATGGAATATTCCGGAATAAAAAGAGGACTAAATGAAGTTCCTGAAAGACTGCTTGTAAACGGAATAAGAGAGTATAAAAACGGAAGCAATATAAGAAATATTCACTGGAAATCAACAGCAAGACATAATGCTTTAATGGAAAAGGTTTTTGATTCTGCACAAAAAGAAAAAGTTTTAATTCTTCTCGATGTGAATAATTTTAAAAATAATTCAGCTTCTTTTGAAAAATATTGAAGCAGCAGCTTCCGCTGCTGTAAAAATGAATCATTCAGGATTATCTGCAGGCTTTCTTACAAATGGAAATATCTATGGAGAGAGGAATAGATATATACCGGCATCGGGGAATCAGAATCAGCTTATGCTTATTCTTGAAACACTTTCAGCTCTTATTCCCGGAGACGGTCTAAGTATGAAGGATCTCCTTTTAAACAGCAGATATCTGAAAAACGGATCAGTTGTCTTTATTTTACATCTAATTCTTCAAGACTGTCTGAGATTATTCTATATTTAAAAAGTATTCCTGTGAAATGTATTGCTGCAGAAAATACAGAAACTGCTTCGAAAGACATTATCTGCATTGATGACTTTTTCCTGGATAAGGGTGAATCTCTATGAATAAAGGATTCACCTTCTGTTACATTTTATCGTTTTTATGTTTATAGCTTCTTTTTATCCCTGGACTGTTTTTTTAATGACTTCTGTTAGTTCCAAACCTATACCGCTTAGTTTGATACTTGTTTTACTTACTGCTTCCTCTGTTTTTTTTTATTCTGTTTCAAAAAAGAAAATATATTGTTCCTGCCTCTGCAGCAGGATTTTTAATTTCATTTATTATCAGCAGTTCTGTTTATTATTCTAATGCTGAAGACGGCTTTCATTTATTTTATTTTTTCCTGTAAAAAACCTGACAGGAATATTCAATTATCTTCTGATAATAGTTTGTGCATTCTTAATATGGACAGCTTCTTTCCGTATTATAAGCAGAAAACCTGAGAAGGATGTTCTGCGGATAAGATTTGATTTCGGACTTGCATCCTTCTTTTTCCTTCTGCTTATTAAGCTTCTTATCAAAGTTAAGGGGGGGAATCTTTCAATTTATGAAAGTTCTGCAGACTTTTTTGTCTGTTTTCTTTTTTCAGGATTTCTTGCACTTGTTATAAAATCAGGGTCAGGGAAACATCTCGTAATTAAATCATCTGCTGCTGTTCTTGTCTTTTTTTATTATTATAATTACTGTTTTCATTCAGTATTTTTATATTTTCTTTCTCCTGAACTTAAAGAGCTGGCATTTTCCGGTTCCGGTATACTTGGCAGGGCAGGCTCCGGTTTTGAACACAGCCTAGCCCTATTTATAAAATATTTTTCTTGATTTCAGATACCGCCGGAGAGTTCTTGAGGGGGTCTTAAACAGTTCTTTTTCCACAGGCTCAGCTTCTTCAGCCGGG
>LQAH01000352.1_pt1 | contig 11240 bp, 18 predicted proteins | sample 1535791 | NCBI WGS metagenome assembly LQAH01 (sample SAMN04331585, study PRJNA305678) | bioreactor metagenome | isolation source: bioreactor_4 inoculated with Wadden Sea sediment 2nd replicate of a... | place: Germany:Bremen
CTAACATCCTTATCCTTTTATAAAAATCTCGTAATACTTAATATACCTTTTTTATGTGATTTATTAATGTCAAAAGAATTCATAATGATTTCAAATAACTCATAATCATATATACTATATGGCATACTATCATCCAATATTCCCCCATCAAGAAGGCTTCTATAAGCTTGTAAATCCATCACTATAGAAAGTTCACTGGAATCTTTTGGTATAGAACCATCGAGTTGCAAATAATCGGGATGTCCAACTAAAACAGATGTATTATATTCAATAATTTCTTTTATTGTTGAAGGCGAACATTTTATTTTAATAATATTAGAGAGTCCATCAGCAATATATAAAAGTTTTCTTGCTAAGCGGGGAGCCTTATTATGGAGAATATTTAAGACCTGCGTTGGAGTCATATCTTTTTCCGGACCATAGCTTCGTAATCTATACGGCCAAAACACTGAGAAAAAATCTTGAGCACTAACAACTCCTGCTTCAATTTCTCCTATTGCTAGTCTACTACTAAACAATCCAAAATTTGAAGAAAAAGTTTCTCTTAATTTTTTCGCTACAAATTCTCCCATCGATGATTGCTCTTGAATACTAGAAACTAATGTCTTTTCGAGCACTCCTATATTCTTGAAATTGTTTAAAAATGATTTAACATCATCATCTTCAACAACATCGAAACCAATGTGTATTAGAGAATAAGTAACATCAGAAACCTTCGAATCTACTACTAGTATGTCTAGTATTCCAAGGGATTCTCCAAATGCGCCTGTTTGAGTAATTATTGTATCTCCTACATAAATCGGCTGAGTTATTTTAGAATGAGAATGTCCTCCAACAATAATATCTATCGAAGGAATATTCCTAGCTAATTCGATATCTTCGCCTTTTCCTAAATGAGAAAGTATAACAAAAACAGTAGCTTTATCCCCAATTTCTTCAATAATTGACTGCACTACATCCTGAGGATTTTTAATGAGAACCTGTGATGTTTTTATAAATTCATCGGTTGTAAGTCCTATTACAGCAATAGAAATACCATCCTTTTTATATATAGTATATGGTTTTATTCTAGTCTCATCTTCATACTCTGTCGTATTTGGGATGGAATGATAGGAAAGATTAGCAGATAGTAAATCAAATTTTGCAGATTTTAGACAATGAAATAACCAATATAACCCAAAATCAAATTCATGATTTCCGATACAAGCTGCATCAACTCCTAATATGTTCAATAGAGCGATATCTACTAATCCTCGATATCCATATGTAGGAATCCGTTCCCAATTTGGACTATGATTTATAAGGTAATTGGAATCTGAACCAGTCAAAAAATCACCAGCATGTAAAAACTAAAAACATCGTCTTTCATATTTTTAATATTTTTTTATCACTGTTGCCCAACGTGCAGCCCCACCGTACTCAATTTGCTTGTCTGTGTCTTTCCAAGGGAATAATTGTGAATGTGTATCATTAAGAGTAATAATCGAGAAAAGAACCATCAACTGCAGAGAGATTCATAATAAAAAATAGTAGCAAAAGTAAAATTAAGAGATATTATTTTCTTTATTGAAGAATTATATTTTAAATTATTCATAAAATTATTTCTTTTATAAATCTTTCAAAAAGATTAGCTTCATAAAGTATATCTAATACAGTATAACGAGATCGAATCATTTGAGCTTTAATTATTGTAGTTCTTAGTCTAGAAGGACTAATATCAAGATCGTTAAGTGAAATAGGGCAAGATGCTTTCTTCAATTGATTTTTTTACATGGTCTGTCGAAACTAATCGTTCAGCATACAATGTTTTTATTGCAGGTAGTATAGATTTAAACATTGTTAGCCTAATTTCTAATTCTTTTGAATCTATCCATTTCAAACGACAAACATCAATAACAGTTGATTGTAATGGTTCTAGAGGGAACATCTCTCTAATTAAGCTTGCTCGTTGATTCCATGTTGGTCTATTTCTTAGTATTTGCTGTACATTAATTTCACAAGGAGGAAGTGAGAATAATTTTTCCATTAAGGAACTTGTGATTACAGTTCCTAGCGCGACCTTAAATCCATGTGAGACAGGAATTCCATCTTTTGATAGATGCTCCATTTCCCAAACGTGGCTTATCATATGCTCTGCACCTGAAGCTGGCCGTGAGTCTTTATATAGTTGCATCGCAAAACCACTATAAGATAGTCCTTTAAATAAATTATGAAAAGTATCGGATTTTGATTCCAAAACTTGTTCAGGGTTTTTCAACCAATCTAATAAATCATCTTGAATAAGTCCCCAAGCTTTTTGATGTATTTTCTCAATATTCAATCTATCTGCAATGTACCAATCAATTCCAGCTACTAACTTTGCGTAAAGATCTCCATATCCCGAGCAAGTCATTTGAGAAGGGGCTGTGGTAAGAATTTCTGGATCCGCTACCACAGCTATTGGTGGTGGACATTCAAGAGTGACTTTGAAATCATCTTTTACTAAAGATGCACCTGATGAACAATAGCCATCAATTGAAGATGCGGTAGGAACACATAGATAGTCTTGGTTAATTTCGAACGCTGCTCTCTTGACAAGATCATTGATTGTGCCACTACCAACAAGCAATAGGAAATGCTTTTTTTTCTAAAATCTTATCTCTTAAACTTATACATATTGTATAAGTTGCAGGGATTGGATTCCCCATAGAGGTTTCAAGTATTATCATCGATGTTTCAAAATTATTTTGAGATAGAAGAGAATATATTTCATCTCCAGCAGCGGCCTTTGTGTTTTCATCACATACTACAACAATGGGCTGCTTGCCTGGATTTATCAGATTTATTACATCAGGAATGTCTTTCAGACATCCAATTTTATTTTAAAAATATTTTTGTTATTAGCAGTTTTTCTATCTCCGAGGTTATGTGCATTTTGTATGCTCCTACTTTATAATTCGTATTATATGTCTGAACGATTTCAATATTTTTTTTAATATGACTATCCCTTTACACCACTCATCATCACACCATCAATAAAAACGACGCTGGACAAATAAAAAACAGAACAATTACTGGTAAACTTACAAAAGTTGCGGCAGCCATCATATATGTCCATTCTGTTCCAGCTTCACTCTGGAAAACAGCCATTCCGACCTGTACAGTGCGCATCGAGTCTTTTGTCGTCATAATTAAAGACCAAATAAAATCATTCCATCTATCCATAAAAGCAAACAATGCAACAGTTATGAGAGCTGATTTTGATAATGGAATTAGAATTCTAAAAAGATAATAAAAAGGACCGCTTCCATCTATTACCGCAGCATCCTCATAATCCTTCGGAATTGTTAGAAAATATTGTCGCAATAAAAATATTGAAAATGCGGAGGTGACAAAAGGAACAGTTAACCCGGCATATGTATTAATCCATTTAAGATTTTTTAGTATTACATAGTTAGGTACTAAAGTTGCCTGGCTTGGTATCATCATTGTTCCTAAGAACAATAGAAAGAGTATTTTCGATCCTCTGAAAGAACGCGTGAAAGCATAGGCAGCCAAAGCCCCGAAAAACATCTGACCGATAGTTGGAATTACTGCAACAATTATTGTATTAATAAAATATCTAGACCAATCTGATAATTTCCAAGCCTCTAAATAATTTCCCCAATTAAGGCTATCGGGAATTAATGTAGGAGGAATCTTAAATACCTCTGCACGGCTTTTTAATGAAGTAGAAATCATCCAAAAGAAAGGATAATTAACCAAGATTACTAAGATTAGTAAAACAAAATATATAGTAAATATACTAATGGTAATATTTTTTCGTGTTTTAATAACAGTATTCAATTTCAACATTCCTTTCTCCCATAATTATTGATAATGAACGATACGCTTTTCTAAAATTAACTGAATAATGGTGAATACCATAATGAGCAGAAAAAGAAACACTGATACTGTTGCAGCATAACCCATTTTAAGAAAACTAAAGGCATTATTATATAAGTACAAAACTAAAACTTCTGTGCTTTTTGCGGGGCCACCCTTTGTCATGACCAATACAGACTCAATTACTTTAAAAGCAGAAAAGAATTGCATTACTGTGACTATAAATGTGATTGGCGATAATAATGGCAAAGTAATTTTAATAAACTTCTGCCATCTAGTAGCACCATCAATAGTAGCAGCTTCATAAAATGTTGGCGAAATATTCTTTAGTCCTGCAAGAAATAGTACACCATTATATCCAACACGCTTCCATATTCCCACAACTAAGACTGCTATCAATGCACCCCCATTTGGGTCCTGTAACCATTTTGTCCAATGACTTGGTTGAATACCTATTGAAAAAAGGACATGATTTAGAAATCCAATATTTGGATCGAATAACCATTTCCATATTATTGCGGCAATCACCATTGATGTAATAACAGGTAAAAATAACAACAATCGAAAAAACCCTTTTGCAAAGGCGACCCAATGTAGTAATAGTCCTATAATCATCCCAATGAAAACACAGGAAGGAACCGCAATTATTACATATAGAAATGTAACTTTTATAGAATTCCAAAAATCGGGAGAATTCAAAGCTTGTCGATAATTTTCAAAACCAATCCACCGCATTGGGCCTAACATGTTCCAATTATTGAAACTAAGATATATACAGAATATAAATGCAATATAAGTGAATACTAGAATCACAACAGCAGATGGAGCCAAACAAACCCCTATTACAAGAGACTCTTTCATTTTTCTTCTACGGGTTTCAAGTATAATTCTTGGACTTTTCATATACATATTATCAACCTATCAATTTTATTTGATATGGTATCCAAATAATTTAAATATTTGGATACCATGAATCATTTTTAAATAGCAAAGAATTATTGATATTGATTAATAATTCTGTTGGCTTCTACTTGCGCATTTGCTAAATTATTTTTTGCATTTTCATTTTTCAAAATCGTTGAATCCCATGCATTATTGAAAATTGTACGAACTTCATTGAATGGAATAAGTCGTGTTTGGTCTTCTACTACTGCATATGGGACTTGGTCATATGTTGTTTTAAATCTAGAGTCTTTCTCCCAGAGAGCTTTCATATTATCTGAATTTAAAGCAGCAACAGAAGATGCTTGATAACCAGTCATTTCGGCCCAATACATTTGACTCTCTTCACTTCCCATAAACTTTAAGAACTTCCATGCAGCATCTTTTTAGCCTGTGGAATATCTTTAAAAACATACAAACTTCCACCACCGATAGGAACTTGTTTACGAACTTTGTATGGAATTGGAGCCACACCCACTTCATAGTTAGTACTTTGAATAGTATCAGTAAGAGTTGCAGTGGATCTAATTGTCATTCCAACTTTGCCACTGAAATCCATTGTATTACCACCCATATAGACAGCTATTCCTTCATTGTACATTTTTTGCATAAATTCTAAAGCTTCTACTGCGGCAGGATCAGTCCATAACACAGTGGAATTATCTTCTGCAATCCAATCACCACCAAACTGCCATGTATAACCTTGTGAAATCCATCCGGAACCTCTCTCAATATTGAACCCATAGATATCAGAACCTAGAGCTGCAATCTTCTTTGCATAAGAATATAGTTCATCCCAAGTCTTAGGTGGTTTTCTGGATCCAATCCAGCTTCCCTGAATAAATCTTTATTATAGTACATTATTGGATTTGAACAGTTAAAAGGCATCCCATATAGTTCACCTTTCCAACGATTTAACTCTAATAGACCTGGCACAAAATCTTTCTCAGAAACTTGAGGATCGGTCTTAAAATAGCTACTCAATCCCTCAAAATAGTCTTCTAGAACAAATTGTGCAGTATAAGCCATCGCCATGTGAGCAACTGCAGGAGTTTCACCAGCAACAACTGCTGCTAGAAGTTTTTGGTAGTATCTTCGTAGCTACCTCCATACATCCCCTCTACAATCACTTCATTCTGGCTACTATTAAATTTTTCAATTAATGCTTTAGTAGCTTTCTGAGGATTGCCTCCAATAGAATACCAAAAATCAATAATAACTGGTCCACTTGGAACAGCTTCCGTTTCTGCAGCACCACTGGAATATAAACTACCTGATACCACAACTGCAATTAGCAATACTAATGCAACCATTTTTAATTTCATGATGTAACCTCCAAAAAAATCTAATGATTATAATCAACCATCCTCTGAATGTTAATTCAAACATTGCACCATGTCAAGAAGATAATTTATTATTATTTTCGAACATTTATAAAATATAAATATTATATATTTCTATACTATATAATTATTTAAAAATTAACTACTAATACACGACTATGTTAAAATTTTAACTTTTTCAAACTTTTTTTAACATTATACCCGGGTTTTAATATGATATTTATAAAATTTATTCATATTTTCTACTATTTTCTGTTGTTATTTTATAATTATTCATGATATTATCCGTATGTAAACATTTTTTAACATTATATATGATAGTTTACACATACTAAATGAGTTTAAGAGAGAGAATAATGATTGAAAGAAAGTATGGAGGCACAGGGAAAGTCCTTATCCAAGGACATAGAGGGGCACTCGGATATGCACCAGAAAATACATTGCCTTCATTTAAGATTGGTTATGAAATGGGAAGTAACATATTAGAGTTGGATGTACATTTAAGTTTTGATAATAGTCTAGTTGTAATGCACGACTCTGATGTATCTAGAACTACCAATGGGAAAGGGCTTATAAACAATTTATCAACTCAACAGATTAAAAAAATTGGATGCTGGTAAAAAGTTTTCAAGAGAATATTTGAATACTCAAGTACCACTTCTTTCAGAAGTTTTGGAATGGGCTCAAGACAAAATTGATCTTGTAATTGAAATAAAAGGGAATCCATTTCCAAGCTTTGGTATTGAAAAAATGATTATTGAAGAGGTAGAGAAATATAATATGAATGACCATGTGATAATCATCAGTTTCTATCATGAGTCTGTAAAAATTATCAAAGAGCACTCAAATCTTCTAACAGGGATTCTGTATACTGGACATCCAATCGACCCAGTAGAAATGGCCAGGAATGCAAACGCTGATTCAATTAGATGTGACTGGAAGTACCTTAAGTCTGAAGATGTAATTAGCGCACACAAAGCAGGATTATGGGTAAGTTGTTGGGGAGCCGATACAATAGAGTTATTTGAAAAAGTCACAAACATTGGCGTTGATTCTATTGGATGTAACTACCCAGACTTATTATATAACTGGTTAAGAGAACGTGGTCTTGGAATAAATTAAAAATGGAGTAGAAATGAAAAGTTCGATGAGCAATAAAAGGAATAAACCATTGATAATGGGGCATAGAGGGATACCTTGGTCTTTTCCTGAAAACTCTATCCTTTCCTTTGAGAAAGCTATTTGGGCTGGTGTAGATATATTAGAGTTTGATGTAAGACTTACAAAAGATAATATTCCAATAATTATTCATGATGCCACAATTGATAGAACAACTGATGGAATTGGAGATGTTATTTCTCTAACTTATGAAGAAATACAACAATATAAAATAATTTTTACAAAAACTGGCAAAAGCAATAATCCGCAACCGATACCGACTCTTTATCAATTATTAGAATTAATCACCCAGTATCCTAATATCATTCTTAATTGTGAATTAAAAAATTATTCTCTTGATTGCCTCAACAAGACTCTTCAATTGATTTCTTCATTTAATCTATTAGCAAGAACAATATTTACTTGTTTTGATTATCATGTTCTAGAAATATTAAAAACCATCAATAATCAAATTAAAATACAAGGTTTTCCTCTTGAGTTAATGACCAATGTTCCTAATGATTTAAATAATTCTGCTAAGTTTTTTGATTATATTGGGATAAAAGATTCGCTCATTACAAAAAAATTAGTATCATATTACGCTTCATTAGGGATACATACTGGAGTTTGGGTTATCAATAATGAAGAAGATTATTTAGCCGCTATAGATAATGGCGTTGAGATAATAACCACTGATAGAGCTGATTTTTTAATTCAAATAAAAGAAAGAAACCAACAACAGATAGGAGAATATTGATGATACCTAGCCAAAGACACGATTTAATCCTTAAAATTCTTGATGAACAAGAGAAAGTAAAAAATTTCGGTACTCAAAGAACGCCTAAATGTTACTGATATGACTATTCGTAGAGATTTAGCATATCTAGAACAAAAAGGTCTCCTTGAAAGAATTAGAAGCGGTGCTGCCAAAATAAAGCGAATTAACACTGAAAATTTGTTTGCTCAAAAAAAGTATTGAAATGAAAGATGAAAAAAACAGCAATAGCAAAAATCATTCCTTCACTTATAGATCCGAATGATACTATTTTCATTAATTCTGGATCAACAGTATTGCAAGCAGCTATAGAACTTAAAGATTTACCTCTAAGAATAATTACAAATAATCCAATGTTAACTTTGTTAGAACTAGGAGAAAAAAACGTCTCTTGTCTTATTGGGGGGGTGAGTTTAGAAAAGAATCGCATAGTATCGTGGGAGATACGGCCATGACGATGCTTAGTCAAATATATGCAACTAAATGTATAATAGGAGTTGATGGACTTAGTATGAAATATGGTATGACAAACTCGTCTTTTGTCGAATCAAGCCTAAACAAAAAAATGATAGATCAGACAAGGGGAAAGGTTATTGTCGTTGCAGATCATACCAAAATCGGAAAAGTTGGGCCTTTTCTCACAGCACCCATCGACCAGATAGATATCCTGATTACTACAAAAGGATTTCCAGAAGAATATTTTGAACAATTAATCACTAAAGGAATAAAAATAATTATTGCAAATGAGTAATATTTTATCATATGCAAAACAGGAGGATTCTTTATGAATAGTAAAATGAAAGCTCTGATGGCCTATGCACCCTATGATTTTCGGTTGGAACAAGTTGATATTCCTAAAATAGGACCAGGTGAAATTCTTTTGAAAGTTGAAGGATGTGGAATATGTGCAGGAGATATTAAATCATTCCATGGAGCTCCAAGTTTCTGGGGTGGAGAAGGGAACCCAACTTATATTAAAGCTCCTATGATACCTGGTCATGAATTTGTTGGCATTATTGTTGAAGTGGCTGAAGATATAACTGAGTTTGTTGTCGGTGATAGAGTTGCTTCTGAACAAATAGTTCCATGTGGAGAATGTCGTTTCTGTAAAACGGGAAAGCATTGGATGTGCCAAAAACATGACGTATATGGATTTCAATATAATGTAAATGGTGCAATGGCAGAATACATTAAACTTCCTAAGAAGTCTTTAAAATATCGTGTTCCAAATCATTTACCTTTAAAGAAAGCAATTCTTATTGAGCCATTCGCTTGTTCTAAACATGCAGTAGATCGAGCAAATATATCTAATGAAGATGTTGTAGTGCTCTCTGGAGCTGGGACTTTGGGATTAGGAATGGTCGGAGCTATAAAATTACGATCTCCTAAACAACTTATTGTACTTGATCTTAAGGAAAAGAGACTGGAAATGGCTAAGAGTTTTGGTGCAGATATTGTGTTGAACCCAGAAAAGATGATGTACATTCCACTGTTATGAATCTAACAGAAGGGTATGGTTGTGATATTTACATTGAAGCAACAGGACACCCAAATAGTGTAAACCAAGGACTCCAATTAATTAGAAAAATGGGTACATTTGTAGAATTTAGTGTTTTCAAAGATTTGGTTACCGTTGACTGGAGTATTATTAGTGATAGAAAAGAATTGGATGTGTTAGGTGCACATTTAAGTCCTTTCTGCTATGAAACTGTAATTGAATGGATTTCTCAGGGGAAATTACCAACAGATGGGGTTGTTACACATACATTTCCACTAGAAGAATGGAAAAAAGGGTTTGCTCTAGCTGAATCAGGAGAAAATGCACTTAAAATTATGTTAATTCCCTGATTTTTAAACTTGTTGTAATTCTAGATAGTATAGGTTCTTGTCATTAGAAGCAATTTTTTTGCTCTGTTAGCTGTAGCTTCATTATGCTTATTCTTTCAGTAACTTTTTCATTTCATTATATATATTTATCCATTTTTTTATTAGTAAGATTAAAATTGTTAACTTTCCTTTGATGTAAAATATTACGCATCCCTTTTTATAGAAAACTCAGTTCACAATAGGAAATTTTCAATTAATTAAGTTAAAGTATTCGCCTTTCCTCAACGTCTTAATTAGGAGTTTTGTATGAAACCTATAACACAATTTTTCGAAAGAATGTGCAAATAAAATCAAGTTCGTACTTATGGATATTGATGACACTCTTACAACTCAACAAAAAATTTCTGCAAAAGCATTTCAAGCATTATGGGATCTTCATGATTCAAATATTATTACAATTCCAATAACAGGAAGACCAGCTGGATGGTGTGATTTGATAGTACATGAATGGCCTGTTGCTGGGGTAATTGGTGAAAATGGAGCCTTTGCTTTTTGGGAGGATTCTGGTCAACTAAAAAGAATTTATCATAAAAATGCCGTATACAATGATAACGCTATTTTAAAAAAAATTGAGAGCAGAGTCCTTAAAGAGGTTCCAGGAAGCAGAATCGCAGGGGATCAGTTTGGTAGAATGTTTGACCTCGCTATCGATTTCGCAGAAGAACAACCCAAACTTCCTTTATCATCTGCAATCAAAATCAAGGAAATTTGTGATTCAGAAGGTGCCATATCTAAAATTAGTTCGATTCATGTAAACACTTGGCTTGGAGCATACAGTAAATTAGAAATGACGATAGAGTTCCTTAAAATGTATTTTGGATACGATGATACAATGAATGATAGTATTATATTTTTTGGAGATTCCCCTAACGATGAACCGATGTTTTCTCATTTTAATTTTAGTATTGGTGTTGCAAATATATTACGATATAAACATCTCATTAAAGATTTCCCTAAATATATTACTAAACAAACCGAAGGAGATGGATTTGCTGAAGGAATAAACAAAATTCTATCTTTAAGGACCTTAACGAAGTCAAAATAAGTTTATAATTATAGATGAGTCAAATTAGTAATATTCTTTATATCATTTCGACCATATAGACTTCAAGTTAGTAGAAACTGTATTGCAAAAATTTCTATTACTATTACCACTCATTCCCCTTAACTAAACACAAAGAATAGTATTAATAATTTTGATAGAAAAGCACATACTCCTCTAGATAAGAGAAATTATGTGCAAGGATGTTAAGAAAATTTTATATATTATT
>LQAH01000353.1_pt1 | contig 11215 bp, 15 predicted proteins | sample 1535791 | NCBI WGS metagenome assembly LQAH01 (sample SAMN04331585, study PRJNA305678) | bioreactor metagenome | isolation source: bioreactor_4 inoculated with Wadden Sea sediment 2nd replicate of a... | place: Germany:Bremen
ACTCTAAGACAAGGTTAAAGAAAATTCAATTGAGCGTATTAAATTTGTTAAGAATGGCAGTGTACCAAATAGATTTTATGGAACGTATAACCAAACTCTGCTGCTGTTAACGAATCAGTGAACATCAACAAAAAAGTGAATTTTAAATCAACTGGATTTGTAAACGGTATATTGAGAGCTTATCTACGTAATGGAGGGTGTAAAATTGACCCTAAATCCATGGATAAAGTGACGTATTTATCAATTCAGTATTCTCATCCTCAATGGTTGGTTGAAAGATATATTGAGCAGTTTGGTTACGAGGCTACAAAGCAATATTAATTGCGGATAATGAACCGCCTGAGTTATCTATACGTATAAATCCTTTAAAATCCAATAGAAAAAAGATTGAAAAAGAACTTATAGAAAATGGATTAGAAATAACTGCAAATCCACTTTTAGAAGAAGGACTCATAATCGAGCGGCTAGGGGACCAGTCCATTGAAGTATTAGAAGCCTTTAAAAATGGTGGTTTCAGTGTTCAAGATACAAGTTCTATGTTAGTGGGTCATGTTGTTGGTCCTAAAGAAGGTGAACTCGTTATAGATGTATGTGCTGCACCTGGTGGAAAAACAACACATATGGCTGAATTAATGGATGATAAGGGGCAGGTCGTAGCATTCGATATTCACAATCATAAAATAGACCTCATAAAGAGTTATGCACACCGACTTAACTTAAAAAGTATTGACGCTAAAAGCTGGGACGCTACAAATGTTTTAGATACATATATAGAACAAGCTGATAAAGTCCTCGTCGATGCGCCGTGCTCTGGATTGGGAATTATTCGTAGAAAACCAGAAATTAGATACAATAAATCTGTAGAAGATATTTCGCAACTTAAAGCAATACAACTAGAGATATTGAAACATCAGCAAAATATGTAAAAAAGAATGGACAATTGATTTATAGTACATGTACAATTGATAAAGAAGAAACATAGATAATATCAAGCGTTTCTTAGAATTACACCCGAATTTTATTTTGGAAGATATCAATTCAGATTTACCTGAAGCGTTAAGATCAAAAGAAAAGTTTTTACAGTTACTTCCGGGTGATCATGGGTTAGATGGATTTTTTATTGCAAGATTAAAGAGAGAAAATAGAGCCGACTACTTATGTAGTGTAAGTAGAAAGACAAAATCTGGAGTGATCCAATGAAAATAGCAGCTAGAACACATGTAGGAATGGTACGTGAAAAAAATGAAGACAGCTACTACATAGATGAAAAAGAACGTAAACTCTTTGTTGTAGCAGACGGTATGGGCGGTCATCAGGCTGGTGAAATTGCCAGTAATATGACAGTAGAAACAATAGCCGTATTATTTAGAGAAAAACTAAATGGGCAAGGTTTACTTGATAATGCTAAAGAAACCATCGACAGCATTATTGATAAAGCAAATGAAGTCGTGTATCGAAAATCATTTGAAGACGAAAAATTCAGTGGCATGGGACGACTCTTGTCATGGCTGTATACCAAGATGACAAGATTTACATAGGTCATGTAGGTGATAGCCGAGCCTATTTGTTAAAAGATAATGATATGAAACAGATAACAAAAGATCATACTTTAGTGCAAGCTTTAGTAGACAATGGCACAATTACATCAGAAGAAGCTAAGTTGCATCCAAAACGTAATGTATTGACACGTGCATTAGGTACCAATAGAGCCATCGACATTGATGTTTATACTGTGGACGAGTTTGAAAATGAATCTATACTTATATTGTGTACAGACGGTCTTACAGGAGCTGTTTCTGATGAAGAATTAATCGTATATTCAAGTCATCTGGTGTAGACAATGGTGTGACTCATTGATCGAACTAGCAAATGAACGTGGTGGATATGATAACATAACCATTGTAGCAATTGAATTTACGAACGAATCAAGTGGAGGTAATGATTGATGATCGGTAGAGTATTAGGAAATCGATATGAAATCGTCGAAAAAATTGGAGAAGGCGGGATGGCGCATGTCTATAGGGCAAAGTGCAATCTCTTAAACAGATATGTAGCTGTAAAAGTATTGCGGTCAGAATTTGTATCTGACGAAGAGTTTTTAGGGAAGTTTTGAGCGTGAATCTCAGGCTGCTGCAAGTCTTTCGCACCCAAACATTGTAAATATTTACGATGTTGGTACAGATGATGAAATTCACTATATAGTCATGGAACTAGTAAGTGGTACAACTTTAAAAGAGTATATCAAAAGCCAAGATGTATTTATGTCTTCTGATGATATTATCCAAATTTCTAAACAAGTTGCAATGGCTATGGATCATGCCCATAGTAATGGTATTGTGCATCGTGACATAAAACCTCATAACATTATGTTGAGTGAGGATGGCATGATTAAAGTTGCCGATTTTGGAATAGCACGCGCTGTTTCATCGTCTACGATTGCACATACTAACGAAGCGGTAGGGTCGGTCCATTATGCACCACCAGAACAAGCACGAGGTGGGTATGTAGACGCACGTTCTGACATATATTCATTTGGAATAATGATGTTCGAACTTGCAACAGGACGTGTACCGTTTGAAGGCGACACACCAATAACTGTAGCCTTAAAGCACTTAAAGGAACAGGTAGTACCACCATCCTTAATTAATATGAAAATATCACAATCACTTGAAAAAAGTGATATTGAAGTGTATACAAAAGAACCAGGTGATCGTTATCAAGAGGCAGAAGAATTAGTGGAGGATCTAGGTAAACTAGATCTGATCCTGATGCATACATTGAGATCTTTTTTAATGATGTTAACGCTCCAACAATGAAAATGCCCAATCTTGATGAATATGATGACCTTAATACCAATGACGCAAATATGAATAATGATTATGATGATGACTATGATTATGATGACGAAGACGAGGACGACGATGATGGTTATAACAGACGTCCGCTAAAGCGTGGACGCGTTAAAAAAACGTGGCTTATTAATTGCTATTGGTGCAGCCTTAATACTGTCTTTGTTAATCATTGTTCCTCTTGGTAGCAAACTCTTTAAGAGTGAACCTCAAGAATATGTAATGCGTGACCTGGTTGGACATCAATTTGAAACAGCTGACGAAATGCTTAAAACAATTGGACTTCAAATAGAGGTCATTGATGAAATTAATAGCTCAGAATATCAAGCTGGTGCTATTATCTCGCAAGATCCTAAAGAGAGTTCAAAAGTGAAGGAAGGACAAATTGTTAGGGTAAAGGTTAGTAAAGGCCCTGTTATAGTTCGTATTCCTAATTTAACGAATAAAGAATTTGCTGATGCAACCCTTGTACTGGAAAATAATAAATTAGCAGTGGGTAATGTAGAATATAAGTTTGATGATTTACCAAAAGGACTTGTTATATCTCAAGACCCAGAATCGGGAACCAGTGTAGAAGAAAAAACAGTTGTTAATTTAGTTGTGAGTCAAGGTGTCGAGATTAAAACTGTAATAATGCCGAGTTTAGAAAGAAAGAACTTAGATGATCTTAAACAGCTTCTTTCTACCCTTAAATTAAACCTTGGTGAAGTAACAGAAGTATTTGATCCTCTAGTTGAAGAAGGGTTATTAATAACACAAAGTATTGCACCAGGTACAGAAGTAGATGAACGTACAAGAGTCAATGTAACAATGAGTAAAGGACCTGAAACTGTAGAAGAAACAGACGTCGTTAATCCAGAAGATCCAACGGATATACCTACGACAGGTCAAAATTGAAAAAGTATTCTATGTACCAACAGAGTTACAGCAGCCGAAGAAGTGGTAAAGTAATAAAGATAGAAGCTGGCATTTCGACTGTCGTTTATGAACAACTTCATAAAAATACAGATGGTCATATTAAAGTTGTTGTTAAAGGAAATGGTTCAGCTAAGCTTAATATTTATTATGGTGATGTTATAATGCACACCATGGACGTTGTATTCGAATAAAATACCGATAAATTCCCCAACTTCTTTGTTGCTTCATGTTTTACCGAATCTTATGTATGTTACTATACACTGCGATCCGTTAAAACACTTGCGCCGCGAATTTGGGGTTTTCTCGAAATTTTTATTATTCTAAGAAAATGTGTAATAATCATGTAGATAAGAACGATGAAATTAGTTCATTATAAGTTCAAAATCATATTACTAATGTGGATTATGGTCAAGACAGGAAGTTGCATTTAGGTCTTGATCTTCATTGTCAATTGTCAATTCTACATTTATCAATTGCAAAGCAAGGCTTTGCCAAAAGGGGGAATGGGATGCAAGAGCAACAAAATGAGATGCTTAAAGGAATTATTCTAAAAGGCATAGGCGGTTTTTATTACGTAAAACATGAAGACAGCATTTACGAATGTAAGGCTCGAGGCATTTTCAAAAAAAGAAAAATAACTCCCCTTGTTGGCGATCGTGTGTCTATTTCGATTCAGTCTGAAGAAGAGAAGCTAGGCGTTATAGAAGAGATTCATCCACGTAAGTTAGAAATGATTCGTCCTTCTGTTGCCAACGTAGATCAAGCGGTGATTGTATTTTCTGTAAAAAGCCCAGATCCAAACATTTAATTTAATGGATAAGTTGCTAGCCATGTGTGAATACATGGGACTTGATGCTGTGCTTTGTTTCAATAAATTTGATTTACTTAAAGATAACGAGTTTGATCATTTTTACAATATGTATGAAAATGCAGGTTATAAAGTGTTAAAACCAGTACCAAAGTGAATCATGGAGCTGATGATCTGATAGCTGTCTTAAAAGACAAAATATCTGTTTTTGCTGGGCCTTCGGGTGTGGGTAAATCTTCATTACTCAATAATGTACAACCGGGTCTCAAGTTAAAGACAGGGCAATAAGCGATAAAATTAAAAGAGGTAAACATACAACAAGGCATTCTGAGCTAATTGAATTAGCAACAGGGGGATGGGTTGTTGATACGCCTGGATTCACATCTTTAGATATTAACTATATAGAATTAGCAGAATTAGATACATTGTTTAGAGAGTTTAGAGACTATAATAATCAATGTAGGTTCAACAATTGTATGCATATATCAGAACCGGGGGTGTGCAGTCATAGAAGCCTTAGACGAAGGCAACATTCATCCAAGTAGATATGAATCGTATAAATATTTCTATAATCAAAATTACAGAACACAGGAGGTATAAGTCATGGTAAAAATGGCACCGTCCATATTGTCTGCAGATTTTGGACATTTATTAGACGACATTAAAAAGGTAGAAGAAGCAGGTGTAGAACTATTACATATAGACATTATGGATGGGCACTATGTACCCAATATTTCATTTGGTCCTGTTGTACTTAAATCCATCAAAGGTAAAACAAGCGTTCCTTTTGATGTTCATTTAATGATCGAAAACCCAGATAACTATATTGCAGAATTTGTTCAAAGTGGGGCTCATATCATTACTGTACATGCTGAAGCAACAACGCATTTACATCGAACAATTCAAAATATAAAGAGCCATGGTGTAAAAGCAGCAGTATCTTTAAATCCTGCAACACCACTTGTGGTATTAGAGGAAGTTTTGCCAGAACTGGATATGGTATTGCTCATGAGCGTAAATCCTGGTTTTGGTGGGCAAAGTTTCATCGAAACTACATTGGACAAAATTAGTCGTTTGAGAAAAATGATCACTGATCGTGGGTTAGACATTGATATTCAAGTAGATGGCGGTGTAAAGCTTAACAATGCAAAGCCGTTGTAGATGCTGGTGCTAATGTATTAGTAGCTGGTTCTGCAATATTTGGGACTGAGGATATTGTTGAAACGGTTCAAAAGTTCCGAGATGCAGTTAAATAAGGAAGCTAAGAGCTAAGAGCTAAGAGCTAAAAGCTAAAAGCTAAAAGCTAAAAGCTAAAAGCTAAAAGCTAAAAGCTAAAAGCTATATAATTCATAATAATACGTAGTGGTCGGTCTTGCGCCGACCATTCCTATATCTATAATTATAAATAAAGAGGTGAAACCATGCGATGTATCATTTTGCCAATGGAGAAATCAATAATTACGAGCGTGCTAAAACCATGCTTAAACCTGATGACTATTTAATTTGTGCAGATGGAGGTTTAAGGCATGTCGTTGAAATGGGTCTCATACCAAATGTCTTAGTAGGAGACCTTGACTCAGTAGAAGAAAAACATATGGCTTTACTTATTGAAAAAAACGTAGAGATTCTGAAGTTTCCTAAAGAGAAGGACGACACAGATACTGAAATAGCCATAGCATATGGTATTAAACAAAAGCCTTCATCCATGTTACTAATGGGTGTAACAGGGGGCAGACTAGACCATACCTTAGCTAATATAGGCTTGTTAAAAGAACTTTATGACAAAGGAATCAAAGCATGCATACATTCAGATTATAACGAAATTTATATAACGAAGGACGAACTGACCTTAAAGGGGCAAAAAGGAGATCTACTGTCTGTGCTGCCTATTTCGGAGCATGTTAAGGGTGTAACCTTAAAAGGGCTGCAATACCCTCTAACGGACCGTGATTTACACTTTGGTGCACCTATTGGCATAAGTAATGTTTTTTTAGGACAAACAGCAACAATAACTGTTAAAGAAGGTTATTTGCTAGTTATGAAAGCAAGAGATTAGTTCAAGTTAAGTATTAGGATTCTCTGTGCTTTTAAAGAACCCAGCAATTGAAGTGCAAATTGCTGTGGTCGCTTTACGCTCCTAATACAAAACGTCTATTAAAGTCATGATTCAAATTCATTTAAATCCATGACTTTAATAGAGTTTTGTGCTATCTTTGTTTTTTACGAAAAAAAATGGACTGTTGATAATCAACAGTCCTTTTTTATGCATAGCATTCAATTTGTTTGACCGATCGTCATCGATCCTTTTGGGTCTTTTTCCTAACTTGTTTGAAAACAAAAAAGTAAAAAAACCCACTAATTAGTAGGTTTTTGTATCCAACCTAATTAGATTGCTCGTTCAATCTTACCAGAACGAAGGCAACGTGAACATACCTTTACTCTACGAGGAGTACCATTAATATTCGCCTTAACGCGACGAAGATTTGGAGCCCATGTTCTCTTAGTATGATTATTAGCATGTGAAATCGTGTTACCAGCAACTTTACCCTTGCCGCACACGCAACAAACTCTAGCCATTTATCTGCACCTCCTTCGAGTGTTCAATCATTAAAAACATATCAAACAAGAAGATTATATCAGAGTTTATAGACTTATTCAAGAAAAAACAAATCCAAATTCAAAAAAAAACTGATAGAATCATTCGAGTTAACTTATTGGATTTACTAGAAACCCCAAGACCTTAATTATATACGATTCCTAAGAAATAGCAACAAAAAGTTATAATATTTTATTACAAGAGTTTATTCACTGGACAGTTGTCATTGACCTCTATTTTATAGTAAAATAAGAGTTGGACCACAATGTTCACAAGTGAATTTCAGATTCGTTATTAAGATAATAAGGAAAAGATAACAGATATCATTTCGCTTCTATACAAAAGGGGGTTTCAACATGCATATTAAAGTTGAGAATGAAATTGGTACCATTGAAATAAATACAGAGGTAATTTCGAATATCGCTGGTGCAGCAGCCATAGAATGTTATGGTCTTGTAGGTATGGCATCTAAATCTGCAACGAGCGGAATCGCAGATTTATTAATGCGAGAAAATTTAAGTAAGGGTATAAAAGTTCATGTCGAAGAAGATGGCATTATTATTGACCTTTATGTAATTGTTCAATTTGGAACTAAGATCTCAGTTGTGGCAAATAATATTATTGAAAAAGTGAAATACCATGTGGAAAAACAAACAGGTGTAACTGTTAAAAAGGTTAATTTAAACATCGAGGGCGTACGCGTTCAAAAGTAAGGAGGAAACACTTTGACATATAAGAGTATAGACAGTGATCTGTTAGCCCGCATGTTTAAAAGGGGAACATACCAACTGAATCTGAATAAGGATTTAGTAGATGCCCTAAATGTATATCCAGTACCAGATGGCGATACTGGAACAACATGTCCCTAACCATGACAGCAGCAACCCAAGAAATATTTAAGAAAAGACCACGAAACGATATATAAAGTTGCTAAGGCAGTTTCTAAAGGATCTTTGATGGGGGCGCGTGGTAACTCAGGCGTAATACTGTCACAAATCTTTAGAGGATTTGCAAAAGCTTGTGAAGATAAAGAAGAGCTCACAGTAATAGATATGGCTGAAGCTTTTAAACAAGCAGCTGAAACAGCATACAGTGCCGTATTAAACCAGTAGAAGGTACTATATTAACAGTTATACGTGAAGTTGGGGAAAAGGCAATGTCTATTGCGGACGAAGACATGCTTCTTCATCATTTCTTTAAAATAATACTAGAACATGCCAACGAAACATTAGATCGTACACCAGAATTTTTAGATGTTTTGAAACAAGCTGGTGTCGTTGATGCAGGTGGTAAAGGTCTTATTTGCATATTAGATGGTTTTTATGAAGCCATTATGGACCAAGATGACGAAGACCTTGCGGCACCTCAAGTAATAGCACCACAGGTAGAACATGCGCAACCTGATCTTGCAGATATTAAGTTTGCATATTGTACAGAGTTTATTGTACGTGGAAAAGACTTAACCCATTCTAAATTAAAAGAGAAAAATTATTAATATGGGCGATAGTATGGTTTATGTAGCTGACGATGATATGATTAAAGTTCACATCCATACCAATAATCCAGGAAAAGTAATGGAATATGCCCTTGAAGATGGCGAACTTCTCAAAATTAAAATTGAGAATATGAAAGAGCAGCATTCAGAAATTGTGAATCAAAAGCCTAAAACACCAGAAACCATGAAAAAATATGGATTTATAACGGTTGCAATGGGAGATGGTATTGCCAGTATATTTGAGGACTTAAAAATTGATCAAATAATACGTGGTGGTCAAACCATGAACCCAAGTACTGAAGATATTCTAAAAGCTATTGATCAAATTCATGCCGAAGAAATATTCATTTTACCTAATAACAGTAATATTATTTTGGCGGCCAACCAAGCTAAAGAACTATCAGATAAGCCATTGCATGTGATTCCGTCTAAAACCATACCACAAGGTATTACAGCATTAGTTGAATTTAACCAAGAGGCAGATTCGGAAACCAATGTGGAACGTATGATAGATGCTCTTGGAGATGTAAAAACTATTCAAATGACCTATGCTGTAAGAGATACGCAGTTTAATGACTTAGAGATAAAAAAAGACAATATTCTAGGTGTAACAGATGGTGACATTACAGCTGTGGGTGAAAAACTAGAAGATGTTATATACGAAAGTTTTAGACAAAAGCTATGGATGAAGACAGTGAAATTTTTACCATTTACTATGGTGATCAAATAGAAAAAGAAACAGCAGAAGCCTTAGCAGAGGCAATTGAAGAAAAATATGAAGACTTAGAAGTAGAAGTATATAATGGTGGTCAACCATTATACTATTACATTTTCTCAATCGAGTAAATGGAGCTTAGAGTTTAAAGCATAGAGCTCAGAAAAACAGAAACGAACTATTAATAGTCCGAATTTATTCGGGCTATTCGTTTATTCATTATGAATTCTTTTTTTCTTTGTTCTTACTCTTGCTACTTGATACTAAAGACTTGATACTGCAAAGCAAAAGCTTTGCCACGGAGGTACATAATGTTATTAAGCGATCCTATGACCGAGCTTAAAGGCATTGGTAAGAAAAAATCTGATCTTTATAAAAAAAATGAATATTCGGACCATAGAAAACCTTCTGGAACATTATCCGCGTCAATATGTTGATAGAACAAATATCACGTCTTTATTTGAATGTAAGGATAAAGAGCCAGCGACCATAAAAGTACAGGTAGAAAGTATTCATATATCGACTGGGTATCGTACTAAAAAGTCCTATGAATTAACTGTTCAAGATGAAACTGGTAAAGCTGAGATCGTTTTTTTTAATTCGAAATATCTAAAAAACATGTTTGAAGAAGGGCACTCATACTATTTTTATGGTGTAATAAAAAATGAATTCGGTCGTATAAGTTTGGTGCATCCTGAGTTTACGAAGGTGAACTCCAACAGTAAAAATCCTTTTTTGGGGATTATACCTGTATATGGATTAACCGAGGGGCTTATTCAAAAAGAAGTAAGGATGAGCGTTAAAAAGAGCTTTAGGTCAAGTGCAACTGGGGTCTTAAAGAAACACTCCCTAAATCTATTGTTGAGCGCTACAGACTAATGACACGAGACGAAGCAATAAATAATATTCATTACCCTCAAGATAAAGAGCATTTAGAAAAAGCTCGTAACCGGTTGGTATTTGAAGAGCTATTTCATTTACAATTGGGGCTGGTGCTTATTAAGAAAGACATCAAATTAGTAGATAAAAGCCACAGTTATAGCAACCGCACAAAGGTAAATGAAGTCATAAATGAACTGCCATTTAAACTTACAAACGACCAACAAACGGTCTTAGAAGAGATTATGGTTGACCTTGAAAGTAAACGTGTTATGAATCGACTTGTACAAGGTGATGTTGGTTCTGGTAAAACGGTGTTAGCTCTGCTTGCCATGTATTATGCACATCAAAATGGTCTACAGAGTGCTTTAATGGTGCCTACAGAAATTTTAGCAGAACAGCATTTTACATATTTTAATGAAGAGCTAACGAAACGCGGTGTTAAAGTAGCACTTTTAACGAGCAAAACGAAAGGGAAAGCTAAAGTAATTGAAGCTTTGTTAGAAGGGGATATTGATGTATTAATAGGTACACACTCTCTCATTCAAGAAACAGTTCAATTTAAGAATTTGGGTCTTGTTATTACGGATGAACAACATCGTTCGGTGTTAGACAAAGAGGCATGTTAAGTTCTAAAGGGACACAGCCAGATGTAATGATTATGAGTGCGACGCCTATTCCAAGGACCCTAAGTTTAATTCTTTATGGTGACGTAGATGTTTCAGTCATTAAAGAGTTACCTATGGGTAGAAAAGCAATTAAAACTCATTATGTTAAAGGGACTAAACGAGAGGATATGTACACATTTATTCAAAAAGCCATTGATGATGGTAAACAGGCATACATGGTATGTCCACTTGTTGAGGAATCAGAAAAACTAGAACTTAAATCTGCAACAGAATTATACGAAGAGTTAAAACACAAAACCTTTAAAAGAAATCAATTGGTTGGTTCA
>LQAH01000354.1_pt1 | contig 11204 bp, 17 predicted proteins | sample 1535791 | NCBI WGS metagenome assembly LQAH01 (sample SAMN04331585, study PRJNA305678) | bioreactor metagenome | isolation source: bioreactor_4 inoculated with Wadden Sea sediment 2nd replicate of a... | place: Germany:Bremen
TGTTATTGGTGGCGGTTCTATTAAAAGAAGTGGTGCATTAGAAAAAATTGAAAATCATTAAAAGAAGCTGGTATGGAGTTACAACTTATTGAAGGTGTAGAGAATGATCCGACAGTAGCTACAGTTATGAAAGGCACGGAGCAAATGCGTTCTTTTGAGCCAGACTGGATCGTGGGTATCGGTGGTGGATCACCAATTGATGCGGCAAAAGCAATGTGGATATTCTACGAGTACCCAGAGTTTACTTTTGAAGAAGCTGCTACACCATTTAACTTACCATCACTACGTACAAAAGCACAATTTGCTGCAATTCCTACAACGAGTGGTACTGGTACAGAAGTAACATCATTCTCAGTTATTACAGACCACGAAACAGGTATTAAATACCCGATTGCAGACTTTAACATTACACCAGATGTTGCAATTGTAGATACAGACTTAGCGCAAACAATGCCTGCAAAACTTGTTGCACATACTGGTATGGATGCTTTAACACATGCATTTGAAGCATATGTATCAACAATGAGTAACTCATTTACAGATGCACTTGCAATGAAGTCGATTGAAATGATGAAAGATCAATTATTGCCATCATTTGAAGGATGTACAGATGCACGTAGCGATATGCACTTTGCACAGTGTTTAGCAGGAATGTCATTCTCAAATGCAATCTTAGGAATCGTACACAGTATGGCTCATAAAACAGGTAAAATCTTTAATATTCCTCATGGATGTGCAAACGCGATTTACTTACCATATGTAATTGAGTTTAATGCAAAAACAGCGAGTGATAAGTATTCTGATATTGCAAAGCGTTTGGGTTTATCAGGATCTAACAATGAAGAACTGGTAGCATCTCTGGTAGAAATGATCAAAGACTTTAATCGCAAAATGAACATTCCACTAACACTTAAAGAGTTCGGAATTTGTGAAGACCTATTCAATGAAAAAGTTGAAGAAATTGCTAAGAATGCAGTTGCAGATCCATGTACAGGTACAAATCCACGTGAAATTACAGCAGAAGAAATGAAAGAACTTTTCGTCTGTACATTTAAAGGAACAAGTGTAACATTCTAAAGTTAGCCTAGCTTTAGAGCTGTAACCATATCCTTGCTAGGTACAAAGAGATTTGTACCTAGCTATATACTCTCTACACGACAGTAACTAAGAAAGGAATTAAGCAATGAATAACAAGGAACTAAACTGGACAATGGCAAAATATAAATTTGATCAATACTTTGGAGATGTTGGTGCTTTGAATTTATGGGCAGAAGAAATTGTGGACAAGTTCATAACGAATTCAGCAAAGTCTTTTAATACACTTGCTCTTGAAGCATTAGATATAATTTCTAAAGAAAAAGAAAGTGAAGTTAATAGATATTGAAAAAAAGAGCATACTGAATATATTGAATCAGTTATCAGCATTTGAATTAATAGAGCATCAAAGTAATAAATTATGTGCGTAAGTTGATAAAGAAATAAGTGATATAAATAGAGCCTAACCATTGTTAAGGACTGAATTCGAAAATGAATTTGGTCTATTGTTTTGTTAAAACGAATTAGAATTTAAACTTAAGGTTCATTTAAGATGAGCTAATGATTTTTAGCCGATATTGTTTTATGGAGGTGAGAACATGCGTATTACAACACAAATGCAGAATCAGAGCATGACTAGGATGCAAGACAGTCCATTTTTTAAAAAAAGCTAAAAAAGAATGAAGAATCTGATGATGATAAAACAGTTTCTAAGGAGTTAGGGAATAATTGCTTTTAGAAAAAAAGGATGGGAAGATTACACTTTCTAAAATACTAAAAGATGATACTCAAAAGATTATTAAGGAAATTGACGCATCTTCTAAACAGGGTAAAACTTTAAGTCAGATGCTTAGAAATGAAGAAAATAATGATTTGAAAAGTCGATTAACTTCTATTAATCAGAGCAGAAGTATGATGGGATTAGCGAATTATTTATAATTGTTGAATAAGAAAACCTGTATAAGAATGACCTTATACAGGTTTATGTTTTATCAAGCGGATTCTGAAATGGATTCCTTAGTTTCAGAACTTGGTTTTAACTCAATGATTAATATGGCCGCAAGTATGGCAATACAGCCTATAACCATTTTAGAAGTAAAGACTTCCTTTAATACAATGAGCGAAAGAACACTACCGAAAACGGCTTCCAAACTTAAGATAATGGCAGTATGGGTTGATAAAGTATCTTTCTGAGCGTACGTTTGTAAGAAGTATGCAATGCCTGTACATAGAATACCAAGATACAATACTGCATACAAACCACTTGGTGCAATAGAACCTGGTGTAGGTTCAAAAATAAAAAGCTGTTACAGTTGATAAGAGTGCTACGGTTCCAAATTGAACGATTGTAAGTTTTACAGGGTCCATTTTTTTAACAAAATAATCTGTTGAGATAATATGACCTGCAAAGAAAAGGGAGCTAAATAGGGTTAAGTTATCCCCAAAACTAATACTAAAGGATTCGTTCAAGGTCAATAAGCCAATACCTACAAGACAAATAAATGCCCCAACAAAAGACCGTGAATCAGGTCTTTTTTTTATTTAGAAACCATGCTATAAAAGGAACCATAATGACATATGTGCCTGCTAAAAATGCTTGTTTACCTGCAGCTGTATATTGAAGTGCAATGAGCTGTGTGGCAAAGGCAATATACAAGATAGAACCTACAATAATGCCTCCTTTGAGGTCTTTTATAGTAAGCTGTTTTAGATGCTTTCTGAAAACAAAAAGTCATCATTATAAAATGCCATAATAAAGCGAACGGATATAATGAATAAGGGTGTTAAGTATTGAAGCGTGTATTTAGATGCAACAAAGGTCGTTCCCCATAAAAATGCTACAAGCAACAAAGTACCATCTGCAAGAAGATGTTTTCGATTAATCATAAGTGTACCTCCTTTATGAAATGCTATTTCACCTTGATTATAGCATCCTATGTCAGCTTTTGTTACTTGGAATACTTCAAAAAATTGAGAGCTTGAATTTGTAAAATTTCCAAAAGGAATACAAACATCTGACCTAAAATTTAGAAGGGAGCAAATTATGAGTATTCAAATATTATCGGTACTATTCTATAGTTTTGGGGTAGAAATTTAGAATAGTAGTGCATGTAGTTATTTGAGGGAATTACAATGAAATGCTAAAAGTTTTACAAGCTCATTTATCTTTTGAACTTTCCGTTCTCCGTACCCAGATCTCCGCTCTCCAAGTTCCATTAATTAAAGTAGCAAGTAAAACAAACTATTTTATAATTCTATTTTAAAGAATATCCATTCCATACATGGAGGTTTTTTATGTACGACGTTGCTATTATAGGAGCAGGTGTTATTGGGGCAATGATCGCTCGAAATCTTTCTAAGTATCAACTTAATATCATACTTATAGATAAAGACACCGATGTTAGCAATGGAACTTCCAAAGCGAACAGCGGCATTATTCATGCTGGTTACAACGCAAAACCTGAAAGCTTAAAGGCTCAGTTAAATGTAAAAGGAAATCGTCAATATGACCGTATTTGTAGAGAATTAGATGTACCTTTTAAACGTATTGGTTCCATGGTTATAGCATTTGATGAGTGCGACATGGATGTATTAAAAGAACTCTATAATCGTGGTCTAAAAAATGGAGTTGAAGAGCTGGAATTATTAGATAAAGATCGCATAAAAGAATTGGAACCGAATTTATCTAAGGACGTTATAGGTGCCCTATATGCGCCCAGTTGTGGTGTTATTAGCCCTTATGAGCTAACCATTGCACTTTGTGAAAACGCTGTTGAAAACGGTGTCTTACTTAAGCTCGAAACAGAAGTTATAAACATAAAAAAAGATGATACTGAGTTTATAATTGACACAAGTCGTGGGGAAATTAAAGCTAAATGTGTTGTAAAACGCATCAGGTGTATTCGGAGATCAAATTAATAATTTACTGAATCAACCTGTTGTTCAAATTACACCTCGAAGAGGACAGTATTTTGTAATGGATAAAGCAGTAGGTCAAATGATAAAACATGTTATTTTCAATGTCCAAGTGATAAAGGTAAAGGCGTTGTATTGGTTCCAACAGTCCATGGCAACTTACTCGTAGGACCTGACGCTGAATATGTTTCTAATAGAGAGAACGTAGATACAAGTCAAGACGGTCTTGCTTATATTGAATCAACTGGTAAAAGGTCGTGTCCAACCTTACCGAGTCATAAAATTATTACATCTTATGCAGGTGTAAGAGCAACACCCGATGGGGGTGATTTTATTATAGAAATGTCTAAAGAATCAATCGGATTTATTAATGTCATTGGTATCGAATCGCCAGGCTTGCATCAGCCCCTGCAATAGCTGACAAAGTAATTGATATGGTAGAAGAATATCTCGGAGAACTGACGGATAAAGAGTTTTATGATTTTTATAGAAGAAAACAAGTTCGTTTCTCAGAACTCTCTATAGAAGAAAAAGCTCAGCATATTAAGGATAATCCCTTGTATGCAAATATGATATGTCGGTGCGAAAGGATTACAGAGGCAGAAGTCATAGACGCAATCCATAGAAAAGTGGGTGCAACAACAGTAGACGGTGTTAAACGTAGAACAAGAGCAGGTATGGGGAGGTGCCAAGGTGGATTTTGTAGCCCTAAGGTCATAAAAATATTGGCAAGAGAACTTGGTATTAAACCTGAAGATATTGAAAAAGATAAGAAAGGATCGTATATTTTAATAGGAGAAACAAAATAAAAAACAGGGTATTTGTCAGATCGTAATCTAGATAAGGCCCTGTTTTTTTGTGTGTGGTTTAGGTTTTACATTGAACTTTAAACTTTCAACATTCGACTAAATTGCTATGCATTTCTTAATACAACATCTCTCCAGATTCCATCATATGCATCGTTAATGCTCCCATTATGCCACTTAATACTATAGATATAACAATCCAAATAGCAATCATGATTAAACCCGCACGGGCAAAGTTTTTGCGGTTCTCATTGGAATCACCAAAACCCCATACGAAAAGCATGACAAGATTAATGATGGGTAATGACATAACGATAAACATCAATAAGTAATTTCCTACAGACAGAGGCTGAGTATTAAGAGTTTGTTGTTGCTGATAAGTGTTTGGTTGGTAATCCCCCTGATACATGGGTTGAGCACCGGGTACATTTTGAACGGGTGCTGTTGCACCGCAAATACCACAAAATGTTGCGCCCTCTGGAAGTGGACTATCACATTTTTCACATTTCATATAAATCCTCCTTACAAGCATATTTATATGTTATGTATTCCCAAATAATCGACAAGCTATCAAATTATGAATAAGAGCGTTTACTTTAGGGTGCGGTAAAAATTTTTTATCGATGATTGGGACTATGACTTAGGTACGTTAATTGGGAAGAATGCATATGCCTATAATGTGAGAATACCTATCATTTACATGCTTTTTTTAGAAGTTTCAGGGTATAAATGAAGTGTGCGAAAAATGTCGAATACATCGATAGATCAAAGAAAAGGTGTGTCAAATGATCAATAATGATGATTCAAATAAAGAGGAAGTTTTACACATGAATCAAAGAAATAAAGATTTATTGCAAGCAATTATTGACTATTCTAGAGCAGTTATTTATGTAAAAGATGTTTATGGAGAGTATATATTAGTTAACAAACTTATGAAGAGATATTTGAACTTGAAAAAGATGAAGTCATAGGGAAGACAGATTTTGACATATTCTCGACAGACATAGCAAAATAGATTTTATTTGTGAATGATAGACTTGTAAATGGAATCTAAACCTCGATGAATGTTTGAGGAAACAACTGTTTATAATGGCATTGAAAGATCTTACATTACCAATAAGTTTCCCTTCTACAATAGTAAGGGTGAGCTAGAAGGTGTTTGTGGCATATCGACGGATATTACTGAGCGCTTGGAAGCTCTTAAAGCCATTGAGTTTAGAGAAGCAAATTATCGAACCCTTGTTTCTAATATTCAAGGAGTAGTTTATCGATGTTCGACAACAGCTGATTGGAAAATGCATTTTATGTCAGATTACATTTACAATTTAACAGGGTACCCAGCAAGCGATTTTATTATGAATACTGTTCGGACATTTGCAAGCATTATCCATCCTGAAGATCGGTATAAGGTAGAGAAAAAAGTGTATGATGGACTTAATCGAAAAGAGACCTATTTTATTCAATATCGAATTATGCACAGAGACGGTACCATTCGCTGGGTTCATGAAAAAGGGTGTGGTTACTATACCAAAGGTGAAAAAGAATGCTAAATGGTTAGATGGTGTAATTGTTGATATTACGCCTCAAGTGCAATTGACTGAGGCTCTTTCGACTCAAAATGAGATGCTAATTAAAGAAATTGAAAAAAGGAAGATCTATGAAAAAGGTCTCCATGATTTAAAAGAAGAACTCGAAATTCGTATTGTAGAAAGAACAAAGAGTATTGAAGAAGCTAATATTAGGTTACAAGAGACTTTAGATAAATTGAAAAAGACCCAAGATCAAGTCGTCGAGAATCGAAAAATGAGTGCCATTGGTTCTTTAGTAAAAGGAATATGTCACGAAATTTCATCACCTCTAGGTGCCAGTTTAACCATAAGCACCTATATTCAGGATGCCCTAAAAGAGATAAACAATCTATTTAATGCCCATACTATATCTGAAGAAGAGTTAGTGGCAAGATTATCAGAAATATCAGATGCTGTTACATCAGAAGTAGACTATATTGGTAAAGGCATTCAGATTATAGACAAACTACGGCTTATCTCAAGTGATCGTGCTGAGCATAATTTCTTACCACTGAAACTTCAACCACTTTTAGAATCCGTACTACAGGATGTTGAAAAACTAAAAGGTAACAAAAATATTGGAGTTAAACTAACTTGTCGAGAAGATGTTGTAATTGAGAGTTCCGCAGAACTCATCAAGCAAGTTATGAAGATATTGCTTATTAATTCACTCTATCATGGTTTTGAAGATCGGGATAGTGGCGTTCTAACTGTAAGTGTTAAGGCGTATGATGACGAAGTAGTGATTACCTACAGTGATAATGGAAAAGGTATCGAAAAAGAAGATTTGACTCGGATATTTGACCCATTTTTCACAACTAAAATGGGAGCAATGAGTGGCTTAGACTTGTATGCACTTCATGTAATAGTAACTCAAAAGCTCATGGGAGGTGTAAGTTGTCAAAGTCCAACAAATCATGGTGCCCAGTTTACTATTAAACTTCCGAATACACTAGGAAGATAAGGAGGAATTAAAGTGAAATCCTTAAGATTGAAAGTGATGTTAAGTATTTTGTTAACAGTCATTCTTGTTTTTGCAGTCATCATAGGTGTCATAACAAACAACACAGTAAAAATGACGACTATACAAGCTCACGAGTTGCAAGAAGTCAGTCAGAAAATATAGTGAAACTATTAAAAATGATATAGAAAACTATTCACATAAGTGTTCGTGCTTTAGCGAGGTCTTTCGAAGGTTCGAAAAAGCTGGGACAGCAAATCGTGAAGAAATGCATGAAATGTTAAAAGGTGTTATAAAGGATAATGATAATATTCTAGGTATTTGGACCGTATGGCAACCCAATGCTTTAGATGGAAAAGATGAGGAATATAAAAATACTGAAGGTCATGATGAAACGGGTCGTTTTATACCGTATTGGTATCGTTCTGGTAGTGAAGTTGCGCTAGATATTCTTGTTGAATATGATGTTGAAGGATCAGGGGATTGGAATCTAATCTCACGTAATACAAAAAAAGAAAACATTATGGATCCATTTTATTATCCTATTGATGGTGTAGATACTTTAATGACTACTCTTTCTATACCGATAATCGTGAATGACCGTGTAGTAGGTGTTGTTGGAGCAGATATAGCCCTTGATTCATTGTTAGCAATTACCTCAGAAGTAAAAATTATACGAAAGTGGTTATGGTGGTTTAATATCCAATAACGGTTCCATTGTTGCACATCCTAACACAGAGATTATTACTTTACCTGTAACTGATTATTTAAAACATCCGAATTTGGTTGAAGACATACAGGCAGGGGAACAGTTTCATACTCACAAATTTCTGATATAACGGGTGAAAGTTCTTGGTATACCCATACACCGATTTATGTGGGGCGTACGCCTACTCCTTGGTCTTTTGTAACAGTTGTTTTGGAAGACGAAATATTAACAGAAGTAAATCGTATATTTACTATTTCATTAATGGCAAGTGTCGTAGGAGTTTTAATACTAAGTGTTCTCATATTAACCATTGTCAATTCAGTGACAAAACCAATTATTGATTCTTCTCACATGATTGAAGACTTTGCGAATTACGATTTTACCCATCATGAAGGGGCAGATGTTAAGAAGTATACAAAACGACAAGATGAAATTGGCATTATGTCTAAAGCACTTGATAAGATGCAAACCAATGTAATTAGTCTCATATCCCTAATATCTGATAATGCTGGTCAAGTAGCTGCATCTTCAGAACAACTCATGGCAACCAGTGAGCAATCTTCAGTTGCAGCTAACGAAGTTGCAAAAACTATTGAAGATATAGCTAGTGGAGCTAATGATCAGGCAAAGACACAGAAAGTGGTGTTGTAAGTGTTACTGGTTTAAGTGACTTGATTGAACAAGACCACGAACTTATTGAAGAATTGAATAAACTTAACTGAAAATGTTAACAATCTAAAGAATGATGGATTTGATATTTTAGGTGATTTAGTTCAAAAGACAAAAGCAACGTCACAAATCGACAGAAGAAGTTAAACGTGTTATCGAAAACACAAGTGCAAGTGCTGGTAAAATAGAAAATGCCAGTCAAATGATTCGCAACATCGCAGATCAAACGAATCTTTTGGCCTTAAACGCAGCCATAGAGGCAGCTAGAGCTGGTGATGCTGGACGTGGATTTGCAGTTGTTGCAGACGAAATTCGAAAACTTGCAGAAGAATCTAATAAATTTACAGAAGAAATTGCGACTATTATTTTAAACCTTACCGATCAAACGGACGTAGCTGTAAAAACCATGATAGAAGTAAATGAGATTGTTAGTTCTCAGGCGGAAAGTGTTGAGCTGACAAATGAAAAATTTGAAGGGATCGCAAATGCTATTGGAGATATGCGAACAAGTCTTGAAAAAATCAATGATTCAGGTAATACCATGCGTGAAAAAAAGAATGAAATCACAGGTATTATTGAAAACTTGTCAGCCATTTCGGAAGAGAACGCTGCTGGTACAGAAGAGGCTTCAGCTTCTGTAGAAGAAGAGTCTGCAGCCATGGTCGAAATAGCTAATGCAAGTAAGTCTCTTGCAGAATTAGCAGAAGAAATGCAGATGAATATTTCTAAGTTTAAATATTAGAATACAGTTTTATGCTTCTTATTATTTAACTCCAAGACTGAATATTGTTTTGGGAGTTTAATTTTTATAGGAGTATAAGTCTAGTATACAGGTACAGAATTAGAATATGGGGTATATATAGGGAGAGGGATTAAGGAAGGAAACCTCATGCTTAAGTGGTTTTTATATGGATTCATTATTTTTATAATTATTCTTACTTCTGGATGCTCAAATGAAGATAGTACCAAAGTGAGTCAAGAAACAGATACAGATACAAATCTTGTTTTAGAAACTACAGTAGATGTAATAAAAGTGGGCTTTGTAGAGTACCCACCTTACGAATATGTCGAAAATGAAGAAATTAAAGGTATAGGCATTGATATGATGCGAGAAGCATTTAAACGGGTCGGATACTCAGAGGACACTTATGAATTTGTTCAATATCCATGGGCAAGACTTATGGAAATGACTAAAATAGGGAGTATCCATATAATTTTAGATGCATCACCAACTGATGAGAGAAAAGTATTTTTAGATTTTTTCTGAAGAACCTTTTGGCATTTATGATATTAACCTAGTTACCTTAAAGGATGTAGAAATCCCTTATCAAAATAATCTTAAGGATGTACAAGCTTTAACAATAGGAGTTGTACGAAATTATGCCTATGGAATCAATTATAGAAACGCTGTAGAAAAAGAGATGCTTATATTAGATAAAGCATCTACCAGTGATGAACTTTTAAATAGATTAATAGATAATCGTGTAGAAGTAATTATGGATTATAAACCTGTATTACTGTATAACCTAAGAGAGCGAAATCTTGTTGATAGCATTAAGGTTTGGGAACCACCGGTTGATGTTAATCCAACCGGAATTGGATACTCTAAAGTCCACGACTTAAGAGATTTAAGAGACAAAATTGACGTAGCCATTCGATCGATGAAGGATGATGGGACGCTTCGAAATATCGAAGATAAATATTTGAAGCAATAAGTTAAAGAACCTCAAAGGAAAGATCGAACGAATCTCCTTCAAGGTTCTTTTAACATTTATATTGAGGATGAATGTAGTGGCCGAGTTAACTGAACAAGCCATTTGTTAGAATAGGTTCTGTAAATCCCCATTCCCATTCGAATAATCTCTTCAAAAGATACAGCTGCGAAGACTACGTATAAAGGCAACCTAAGAATAAATGCTGTGTAAATTCCAAGTGGTACGCCAATACCCCAAAGGGTAACTAGTGTCATTTTTAATAAAAAGGTTGTTTGACCACCACTTCTTAATACACCATCTCCTATGATCATATTGGTAACCTGAATAGGTAAGAATAAGAGTGATGTTAAAATCAATTGCTTAGCTATTTCATAAATAGCCGGTTCAAGGTTAAAACCACTTTAAATAAAATGGCATAACCAAGGCAAATTGTAAGCATAAAACCACAGTAAAGAGGAAACCCAGTTTTAAAAACCTAAAAGCATAATTTCTTGCCACAAGTAAATTCCCTGCACCAAGATGTTGTCCTAAAAGTACTGCTGCAGCCGTACTTAATCCTGAGAATAAACCAAATGTAATCCCTTGCAATGGAAAGAGTACAGTCATGGCAGCCATTTCTTCAGTCCCCATACGTCCATAAAGTGCAGCATAGAAAGTAACACTAGAAACAAAGACCAGTTCACCTAAAAGAAGAGGAAGTGTAATTTTTATAAACTCTTTCTCCAAAATAGGATGACGGTTTAAAGTGATTAGTTTTTTAGAGTAACTCTTGCTGGTAAGTTACGATAATGAACCATTCAATGAGTACGCACATTCAATAATACG
>LQAH01000355.1_pt1 | contig 11186 bp, 16 predicted proteins | sample 1535791 | NCBI WGS metagenome assembly LQAH01 (sample SAMN04331585, study PRJNA305678) | bioreactor metagenome | isolation source: bioreactor_4 inoculated with Wadden Sea sediment 2nd replicate of a... | place: Germany:Bremen
GATGTAATAAATGAACTCAAAAGAGATTCCAGAAAAAGAAATATACATCGTAGATGATAATTTTTTATATGATAAAGACCGACTCCTAGAGTTTATAAGTAAACTTAAAGAACACAAGTTAGATAAACACTTTTTAGTGTACGGAAGAGCGGACTTTGTTGCTGCAAATGAAGATGTTATTAAACAGTTTAATCAAGTAGGACTAAGAGCGGTAATTGTCGGCTTAGAATCTCATAAGGACGATGCTCTAGAAGCTTACAATAAACATTCTTCAAAAGCCATTAATGAAAAAGCGGTTAGTATTCTTCAATCCTATGACATAGAAGTCTATGGTACCCTAATCATCCCTATGGACTTTAAAAAAGAAGACTTTACAGGTCTGGAAAACTGGTTAAATGAGATGAAATTAACCTTTGTAAACTTACAACCACTTACACCTCTAAAAGGGACGGCTATTTACCAAGACTATAAAAAGCACTTCATCATTCCAGAAGACGCTTACGAAAATGGGACTTAGCCCATGTCGTATTAAAACCTAAATATCTGTCAATCAGGGCTTATTACTACTACTTACTTGTAACTTATTATCGTGTCGTTATGCGGCCTCATAAAGTATGGCGCTTAATAAAAAAGTACGGTCTAAAAGAAAACATAAAGATGATGATTGGTTCATCACGTGTGAGTTTACAGTACATGCTCAAAATATGGAGGGGATAAGGTGAAAAAAGAAACTATTACTCATTCAACCAAGCCCCTATGATAAAAATCGAGAACCTATAAAAAAGCCAAAACTCTATTTTGTGGGATTAGCCATGCCCCTATTAGCAGCCCTTACCCCTAGTGATTGGGAGGTGGAAATCTGCATAGAAACCATCGAAGACGTTCCTTAGAAACAGATGCTACTTTAGTGGCTATAGCACCATGGGTCATGGTGTGCTAAGGTCTATTGATCTGGCACATACATTTATGGTAAAGGCAAAAGGTCATATTAGGTGGCTATATGGCATCTATTATGGCTCAAGAAGCATCTAAGCATTGCCATTCAGTTATCGTCGGTGATGCAGAAGACCTTTGGCTAGACGTATTAAAAGATGTTGAAGCAGACACCATGAAATCAGTATATGAGCGTAAATTAACAAAGCTACAACACCATTACCAAGATTTGATCTTATACTTAATAAAAATATAGGCGATTTTCTACCTGTACAAGCAGGAAGAGGATGTCCCAAAGCATGTAGCTTTTGTTCCGTAGCGTGTCTGTACCAATCAGCCTACTATAAAAGAGACATGGAAGAAGTTATCAGAGATATCAAACAGGTAAAGGATTTAGGTTTTAAAAAGTTTATGCTTTTAGATGACAATATATTTTCCGACAGAGCTTATTTATTAGACTTGCTAGAAGCCATAAAACCCTTAAAAATGCAATGGATGTCCCAATGTTCTATAGATATAGGAGAAGACTTAGAACTGCTCAAAGTAATGAAGGAAAGTGGCTGTATGACCTTGTCCTTTGGCCTCGAAAGTATCTCCTATGAGTCTCTAAAAACCATGGATAAAGCATGGGCAAAACCATGGGAATACAAAAGGTTAATTAATCAAATAAGAGATGCTGGTATAGACGTTTCGACAGAAATGGTAGTCGGTGGTGACGGAGATACATTAGCGTCCATAAAAGCCACAAAGTCATTTATAGAAGACAACAAAATCAGTGTACCAAGATTTTATATATTAACACCCATACCAGGAACCAAATTCTTTAAACAAATGCAAGCAGAGGGCCGTATGATCAACGACAACATCTATGCCTTCGACGGCACCAAAGCAGAACACATGCCCCTAAACATGACTCCAGACGAACTCACAAGAGCCTACTGGGAACTATACGAAAGTCTATTTACACTAAAGTCTATATTTAAAAGGAATATACTTAGACGAGATTTTTTGAAAGCACCCTTTAAGTTTTTGTTTTATGTCGTCGTAAATTTGTATTATCGTAGTAATATTAGGAATGGGATTACGCCGAATATATTTTAGGCTAAAACACGAGTTCAGAGATCGGAGTACGGAGAACGGTTAAAAAAGAACCTGTAAGGATCGTCAAATGTGCGACCCATGTACAATTTAGTAGAGGCGGTCTTGCGGCGCCTATTTCTATCTACAAAGTTGGTTGACATAGATTGTTGACAAAGCCTTAAATTCGCGGAAAAAGCATTTAAGTGGATCGCAGTTACATAGAAGTAAATAAGAGTCGGTTAAATGTGTAATGACAAAGAAGTTAAGGAGTTTGTCTACAATCTGGGGCGGTTTTGTGCTGTCCATTCTAGAAAGGATGAAATCATATGCGCGTACTACTCATACGACCACCACGCATAAAAAAAGCCATAACCATCGGCGAATTTATGTTTTCAGAACCCATCGGTTTAGAGATGGTATACCAAGTCATTTATCAAGACCATGACGTCGAAATTTTTGACATGATGGTTGACCAAACAAGCTTAGAAACAAAACTTAATCAATATAAGCCAGATGTCATCGCAGTTACTAGTCTATGTATTGATGTATTCAAAGTATTACATATATGCCAAGAGGCAAAACGTATAAATCCAAATATATTAACCGCAGTTGGTGGAACTCAAACCTAATCTAAACCCTCAAGCTTTTATGGAAAGCTCCGTAGATTTTATATTTAAGTTTTCAACCAGTGACAATATACAGTCTTTTTACGAATGTTTAAGTAGCCATAAACCTATTGAAATTGAAGGCATTTTGACAAAAGAAAAGAGTTATTCAGAAACATTTGAAAACCAAGTAAATGAATACATCGTACCTCATCGTAAATCAACATCCAGTTACCGCTCTTTTTACTCCTATTTCGGCTATAAACCAGTTGCTATAATGGGTCTTGCCCAAGGGTGTGACAAGCAATGTCGTTTTTGTCTAAGGTGGCGAATCGAGGGTGGAAAAGAAAAGATTTTCGATACCCATTTAATCGAAGAGGACCTTTTAAATATAGAAGAAGACACCATCATGATCTTTGACAACGACATGATCAGTACCAGTGAAAAAATACATATGTTATGTGACCTGCTAGAGAAAAACAAACTTAAGAAAAGGTTTATTGGTTACGGCTCTGTTAATGCCATAATGGCTAATAAAGAAGCCATAAAAAGGTTTAAGAAAAACGGTCTTGTTGCACTCTTAGTAGGGTACGAGAGTTTTTCTGAAACAGAAATGGAATACTACCAGAAAAAATCCAAGGTAACTGATAATTTAGATGCTGCAGCTTTCTTAAAAGAACAAAAGATAGACGTTTGGGCATCCTTTATGGCACATCCTAAATGGGATAAAGCAGATTTAAAGCCTTTAGAAAATATGTAAAGGCACTTAAACCACAGGTTGGGTCATTAAGCCCTTAACACCATTCCAAACTTACCACTCTATGAAGAATACAAAGACCGCATTATCTATAATATCGAAGATTATGAGAAATGGAGTTTGGACAGGTTATGATAAGGCCTTATAACATGACACTAAAGCAATACTATTTCGAGCTACTTAAAACCAATTTATACGTTAATATCTTCGTAAACAACATGCACGACCTTATTCAAAAGTTCGGTGTCAGCAGTATTATTCGACTAACAATAGGGTCAATTAAAACTTTTAAATAAATACGTAAAACTCATGCTAGAAGCAGACAAAATGGAAGCCATCGCAAGAGAAAAAGCACTCAACCAATAAAAGAGGAAAACATATGGATCAAATAGACAAGCAAATACTAAATATACTAAAACAAGATTCAAAACAAAACTTTAAAACCATAGGCGAGCAAATACACATGACAGGCCAAGCGGTCGGTAATCGTGTACGCAAACTAGAAGAAGATGGCATTATAGAAGGCTACACCATCCGTACCAAACCACTAAACCAGTCATTAATAACCGCTCACTTAACACTATCAATGAAAACCAAAGAACACTACCTCGTAAAAACCTTCGTATCTCATACACAAGAGGTATTAGAAGCGGCCAGAATAAGCGGCAAAGGTTGCTATATATTCAAAGTTGAAGTAGAGAACCACGATAGGTTAAATTCTATATGTGACGAAATACTGAAGTTCGCTAATTACTCCATGAGTATAGAGACTGAGAAGATTAAGTGATAGGTCAAGAGCAAATTTAGCCACTAAACACACAAAAGACGCTAAAAAGAGCAAAAGGGTTTATTGTCATAAAATATTCAATTTGAGAATAAACGTTACTATGTTATAGCCTCAGGTGTAGGGTGCTGGACATGTCCAGCCCGTGACCCAATAGAATGACATAAAAGAATCATATTTTGCAAAATCAGAAAACCCATGTACTAACTGCTAAACGCATAATAAGAGGAAAAAACATAAAGGTTCATTTTGTGTGTTTCGCGTCTTTAGCGGCTAATAAAAGGTTTAATCCCTTATCTGTCCCATTCCATTGACGTAACAAACTAAAATGTGGTAATATCAATAATGCAGCAGTTATTAATCTAGCATTTTATGACTCAACAAAAGAGTCAAAGGTGGTGAAATCCATGGCTATCGGAAAACTCATAGCTCAAAACAAAAAAAGCATATCATGAGTACTTTATCGAAAACAAATACGAAGTAGGTATTGTCCTTACCGGTACAGAGGTTAAATCTATTCGTGCAGGTAAAGTCAGTATCAAAGAAGCGTACGCAGTTATCGATAATGGCGAAGTATGGATTACACAAATGCATATAGCACCTTACGAAATGGGTAACCGTTATAACGTAGACTCATTACGTAGAAGAAGCTCCTTATGCATGGTCGTGAGATTAAAAAGTTAATTGGATACACTGCTCAAGACGGTTATGCTTTAGTACCTACAAAGGTATATATAAACCCAAGAGGATTTGTTAAAGTAGAACTAGGCGTAGGTAAGGGTAAAAAGTTATATGATAAACGCCAAACCCTTGCTAAAAAAAGATGCCCAAAGACGTATCCAACAAGAAATGAAAGAAAGATTTTAGTCTTTCTGTAATTGAGAACTGAGAATGTCTCAAGTTCAAATGATCTATAAACCCATTTATGGGGTATCTATAGAATAGGAAAAAGTCCTTTGTAAGGACCTAAAACCTAGACCTCAAAGGTAATTGTCAATTCTACATTGTCAATTGTCCATTGAACTTCTAGGGGGTGTACAGGTTTCGACAGGGGTATAGAGCACTTGTAAGCGAGCCGTGTTTTGGTTTGGGGTACACGCTAAAGAACTGGACCACTTTTATAAACGCAAACGATAATTTTGCACTAGCAGCTTAATTTAAGCCGCTAATCCGCATCTGCAACGGCCTTTGTCTCTGACGCCGCAGATCGGATAACCCTTTTCGGAGGCCGATCCATAGAGTTGTCCGCCCTATGGTGGTTTTAGGACTATAGCTATTTACTGGTTTGCTATTAGACAGGTAAGTAGTCGAGAACTTAAATAATAGCTGCGCTCGGAGAAAGCTTTTGTGAAATGCTTTTGGACGTGGGTTCGATTTTGAAAAAGGTCGCCCTGCAAAGTGATTTGCAGGTGAAAATCTGGCTTGATCGGTGAACGCTAACCATAGCTATAAGCTGTGGGGTCTGGCTAACTTTATATGTTATTGGTTTTGATAACTTATAAAGTTAGCCTGACCCCGAGTAGAGAGTTAACTAGCTATGTAAGGCTGGTTTCAAAATGGTCAATTCGCGAAGCGTTTATTTGTAATGAGGATAGTATTAAGTACGTGACGAAGCAGACAAATAAACAGCGACAAAGAAGTTGAAGCATTATGGAAGCAGACCATGTTAATACCGAGGAGTATGTACCGAAAGGTAACAGCTCTGTAACGACTTATAGGCTGCTAAGGGAAACTACGCAGTACTAGGATGCAAGATACAAACTAAACTACGCTTGCATAATACGCCAGAGAACTTGGTCATCCAAGTTCAAGATATAGTCTGTGCTTATGGGAAACCATAGGATTACATGTCCCACCACCTCCACCAATAAAAAAACCACTCTACTTATGTAGGGTGGTTTTTATAATGCCATAAAATCCATATAAAACTGTAACTTAGCCTCTAACTGCTCTTCGTTATACTTTCCATTCCGCATAGTCACAGCTTTGTACTCCTTTAATATGTGTTCTGCACGTTCTCTTTTCTTATGAATAACTAAGTAAGGCGAAATCTCTTCTAACAATCTGATAGCAGAATCCCTAACAACACTGTAAGCATAGGAGTTCTTATGTTTACTCAAATTGTAATTTTTTCTTTCTAATAATTTTTCCTTTCCCAATTACATTTCTCATCCATTCAAGTAATTCAATATCAGTCGAAGCAACAGTAATTTCTGGCGAATGATGCTGAGTTTTACTTTGTCTGGTTAGCAAAATAGAACCTTCACCATCTATAATGCCTGCAATATAAGCTTTTTCTGCAACAGTCATAAGCAAACTCCTTATTCTATTAAATCCTATGTCTCATTGTATCAATTTACATAGAATCATATTTTACAATCAGTTGATTCAAGAACAGATATGCAAGAATTTGTCTATGGTCAATGATAATTTACCTCATGCAAATATGCGTGTTTATTGTCATAAATAGCATGAGAGATTAAGAGGATTCCAAAGAATGGATATTGAATTATAGTTAAGGGCATTAAAAAAACAACTAATAGATATATCTAAGTTTTACGGTTAAACAGAAGTATATGCCACGCTTGGTAAAAGCAAAAACAACGATCCCATAACCCAATATTTTCGCACATTCTTTCACTGGGTGCAAGCACCACCAAAGAAGTAAGGCGTTGTGGGTCCAGTTCAAAAACGTCGTAAACAAGCGCCGTTAACTGAAATTAATTCTTAAGAATGTGTGTTCGCTATAATATGATAAAATAGAAAAGGACGTAATCAAAACATATTGAGGTGTAGCCATGAATGAAATTCAAAAATCAAATAGTAATCTTATGATGTCTCAAATATTTGACGATATTTCAGGTTTAATAACTGTCGCAAAATATAAATGTACAAGTAAATTTGAATTCAGAAATGGTGTTATTATACTGGAAAATTGGAAAAAGAATTAAGGTTGAGGTTTTAGAGAATTCAAAAGCGGAATAATGGTAAGGAAATTATTTCGAAACTTAGCAGGCAATTGACTGGCGAGTTTGGACGAGGATATAGTAAAAGCAATTTATTCAATATGATGAGCTTCTATGATAAATTTCCAGAGGAGAAAATAATCCAGACACTGTCTGGAAAATTGAGTTGGTCACACTTCATCGAATTGTTGAGAATAGATGATAAGCTAAAGTTAGAATTTTTATATAGCAGTGGCTGTAAACGAAAGATGGAGTGTACGAACACTAAAAGATCGAATTAATTCAATGCTATTTGAACGAACCAGCCTCTCAAAAAAACCTGACGATACAATAACCAATGATATTAAAGCTTTAATCAAAAGAAAACGAGATGAGCAAAGATTTGTTTTTCAGAGATCCGTATGTTCTTGATTTCTTGGAATTGCAGGATACATACAGCGAGAAGGATTTAGAGAATGCAATTCTTTCAGAACTTGAAAACTTCATGTTAGAGTTCGGAAGAGATTTCACGTTTGTTGGAAGACAAGTGAGAATTACAATAGGAGATCGTGATTATTATATTGACCTATTGTTCTATCATAGAAAAATGCGGAGATTAGTTCTTGTAGAGCTTAAGCTTGGTGAGTTTAAGCCTGAGTATAAAGGTCAAGTTGAGCTCTACCTCAGATGGTTAGACAAGCATGAAAAAAACCAGGGGGAAGAAAGTCCACTTGGAATTATTCTTTGTGCCGAGAAGTCACATGAGACGGTTGAACTTTTAGAGCTTGATAAAAGCGGAATTCATGTTGCGCAATATTTGACTCAAATGCCGCCTAAAGATGTATTAGAAGATAAACTTCATAGAGCAATAGAGAGAGCAAAAATGAGGCTTTCCCCAAAAAATGAGCTAAGTTAATCTCAGTTAACGCACAATTTCCAACATGCCCCTTGTAATTGAGGGGTATTATGTTAGTTTGCTATTGGTAAAATAAGTATCTAGTGGGAATGTAGTTTTGATGGCACGACGAAAACACGCAGATCGTTATACGGACTAGACTACTTAGTAAAGAATTACAAGGAGAGAGAAATAATGATTGCAAAACATATGCCTAAATTATACGAACAACTAGGTACTATTAAGTTTACAATTCTGTATGGGGTAATGTTTAGTGTTACATTGAATATTGTTTTATTTTGCTATGGATGTATTTATGTTTGGAGATCAGCTATCGATTAGGAAGGTCACAATGTACTTGCTAGCATACTTTCTAATTGGTGTTTTTCTTTCCAGACATATTATTAAGAGAATAAAGTCTGGAGAATTATAAGCCTTAATTAACTTCATTTAACAGTGTATCTCCAATACAACGAGAAGTGGAAAGAGTTTGTCATGTTGTAAACCCGCGAAAGGCTACAGGAAATAACGATCTCTTGGTAGTTCTATGAGGTCCATCAAAAAATGAACTCGATAATGGCATAGGGTATTTAGAGATAGAGTGGTGTAATAATGATTGAAGTTGTATTCAATGAAAGTATAAAAGGGTCAATGAGAGTTGCAAAAAAAAATCGAAAAGAGTTTAGTGGTAGTTCTAGTGATGTAATTGGTATTTGCATAAACTTAGATATTGGAAAATCTCTGATGATGTATTTGAAGAGACGCGAAAGAACCTTATATTTGAGTTGTCAGAAAGACGTGTTAATACAGAAGCAAATCAAGAAGATATAAGTACAAAATTTTGGAATGATAATGTTTCAGATATAAATCGCTTAAAAGAATATGCTCGGAGCGGCAGGCACATTCGTATATGGTATAGTAATGCGCCATTTTCAATGTGTGGTTTTTACTTTGTTAATTCATTATTGAAAAACTTTTCATGCAATATATCTGCGATTAAATTGCCCGAATATCTAGTGAGAGAAGATGAAGCGATAATTACATATAAATCATGGGGAGAAGTAATTCCAGATAAGCTATATGATTTTTTGAAATTTGAAAAGGAAGTATCACAGATTGAGAGTAACTATTTTGCTAGTAGATGGACTGAACTTAAGAATGAAAATAGTGATCTAAGAGCAATTGTAAATGGGAATCTTGTAAGTGTAGATAGTGAATTTTATGATTACTTCATCAAGAAACATACTCCTGATTCTGAATTCGAAATGTTTAGACTTATTGGTAATGTTATCGGTGGAGAGCAATTAGCAGTTATAGATTGGTGGATTGCACAGCGAATAAAGAAAATGATAGATTGTGGAGAATTAATTGTTATATCAGATAATGAATATGAATATAGAAAAGTACTAAAAGATCTCGCTAATTCTTGTAACAGCATATTTCCAACATGCTAAGTAGACGAAGAATTCTACACTTCATAAACACGTAAAAGTAGTTTGAGAAGAGGTACAAAATGAATGATACATTATATGATTTAAAATTTAGTGAATTAATTGAGAATCTTGGTTTAGGAACATTAGTAGGTGAACCTAAACAGGTTTATGGTGGATTTCTACATCAGATGTATAAAGTAAAAACTAGCAAGTCTGATTATGCTATAAAGGCACTGAATCCACAAATAATGAAGAGAGAACAAGCAATGTCAAACTATCTTTTTTCAGAAAAGGTAGCACGGATTGTATTTTGAGAATGGGTTGTCCGCTGTACCTGCATTAGCAGACAATGGGAATCCAGTTCATAAAATTAACTCACAATATTATCTTGTTTTTCCTTGGATAGAGGCAAAACCAATAGAAGCCACTAAAGTAGATATTGAAAGATGTAAGATAATCGGTAAGACATTAGGTCGATTACATTCAATAGATTTCTCATCTATTTATGGTGAGAATATGAAGCAGATTTCATTCGTTAATATTGAGTGGGATAAGATGTTGGCGTTGGATGATATTGATGATTTGAAGTTAAAACAACTCCTAGTAAACAAGAAGCAAATTCTTAAAGAGATTTATGTTAGAACCTTTTCTTCTAGTGAGAAACTACAGGATACACTTGTGATAAGTCATCGTGATTTAGATCCTAAGAATGTTTTGTGGGATGGATATACTCCAATCATAATCGATTGGGAAACAGCGGGTTATATTAATGCTGGGACAGAACTATTTCAAGTTGCCTTATATTGGTGTTCTATTAATGGTGTGACACCAGATATGAATATGTTTCAATCGTTCATAACAGCATATATTGATGCTGGAGGTAAGCAAATAGAAAATTTGGAAGATGCAATGTATAGCATGATGAGAAGCCAACTGGGTTGGCTAGATTATAATATGCGATGTTCAAAGGGTATTGAATGCAGCACTGCAGAGGAGCAAATTATTGGAGTTAGAGAATCGCTTAAAGCTATAGAATCTATAATTTAAGCTTTATGACTTAATTCCAACAATGATAAATTGGGTGAAGGAAATAGTTGATAGTTAACGGTTAAGCAAAAGATAAATATGAACGCTTATACTTTATTTTGAGGAGAATTAATAATGGAGAAAACTATTAAACTACCTACACCACAGAAAGAACTAGAATTTCCATTGATGAAAGCACTGGAAAAAAGAAGAAGCATAAGAAAATGGAGTAATGTACCTATTTCAGATCAAGAACTGTCTAATATTTTGTGGGCAGCTTGCGGTATAACGAAAGTTAAAACTAGTAGAGTTAAAAGTAAAAGAACTGCACCATCAGCATGTAATTCTCAAGAAATAAGAGTTTACACTCTAATGGAGCATGGTGTTTTTTATATGATGAAGATAAACATGAATTAGAAATGGTTAGTTCTGAAGATATAAGAGAGCATATTGGGACTCAAAAAATGATGAAATCTGCACCATTGGGTTTGGTATTTGTTGCTGATTTATCAAGAATGAAAGGTCCTTTATTGAAGAATAAGGAAGCACAACGTTTTAGCGCATGGGTAGATACTGGATTCATTAGCCAGAATGTCTATTTATACTGTGCAGCAGCAGACCTAGGAACAGTTGTCCTTGCATTAATTAATAGGGATAAACTAGGCAAGCAAATGAACTTAGAAGAACATGAAAAAATAGTATTAACACAAGTAGTTGGACACTTATTG
>LQAH01000356.1_pt1 | contig 11145 bp, 14 predicted proteins | sample 1535791 | NCBI WGS metagenome assembly LQAH01 (sample SAMN04331585, study PRJNA305678) | bioreactor metagenome | isolation source: bioreactor_4 inoculated with Wadden Sea sediment 2nd replicate of a... | place: Germany:Bremen
CCAAAATGATCTTCTTGTCTTTCGCAAAAACCGGTTTACCGCCTCGGGCATGGACAGATAAAGAATCTGCCGGTCCAGTACCGCAGCCGCTTCAGGATTGTCCCGGGTCACGGCATTGCCGATGATCACTAGATCCGGTGAATGATCCAGATTGGCCGGATCAAACCGGGCAAACAGCTGAATATCATTGTTCGCCAAAATTTCGCTCATGGGCGGATACACCTGGTGATCCGACCCTGTGACGTCATACCCCATCTGCTTGAGCATGCATGCCAGAGTCCCCATTCCTGTGCCGCAGGCGCCACCAGATGAATTTTCCGAATCTGGTCCATGGCCTAAATCTCGACCATCACTGATCTGGCGGCAGCCACCGTATCTTCAATGTCTTTATCTGTATGGGCCAAAGAAACAAAACAGGCTTCGAACTGGGAAGGCGCCAGATACACCCCCTTTGCCAACATTCCCCGGTAAAACGCAGCAAATCGGTCCAGGTTGCTGGTTTTGGCTGATTCAAAATCAACCACCTTCCGGTCCGTGAAAAAGAACCCGGCCATGGATCCCATATGACCAGCCTGGAATGGGATGCCCGCGGCATCCGCTGCCGACTGAAGCCCGTTCACCAGCGCGCTTGTCCGGGCTTCGAGGACCTCATACACCCCGTCTTTCTGCAACACGGTTAAGGTTGCGATGCCGGCCGCCATGGCCAATGGATTGCCGGACAGGGTCCCGGCCTGATACACCGGCCCGGAGGGAGCGATCTGGGCCATGATCTCTTTTTTCCCCCCGTAAGCCCCCACAGGCAAACCGCCTCCGATGATTTTACCAAAACAGGTCAGGTCCGGGGTAATATTAAACAGGCCCTGGGCACCGTTTTTTGCCACCCGGAACCCGGTCATAACCTCGTCAAAGATCAGTACCACCCCATGCCTGCGGGTTTCTTCTCTCAAAGCCTCCAAAAATCCCGCCATAGGAGGCACCATGCCCATGTTGCCGGCCACCGGCTCCAAAATCACCCCAGCCACCTGGTCCCCTTTGTGAGCCATCACCTGCCTGAACCCTTCAATATCATTGTAAGGCAAAGACATGGTATTCTGGATAATGGATTCCGGCACACCAGGCTGCCGGGAATATTCAGGGTGGCCACCCCGGATCCTGCTGCCACCAGCAGGGTGTCAGCATGACCATGGTAGCACCCGTCAAACTTGATGATAATATTACGGCCGGTTACCCCTCTGGCCAAGCGGATGGCGCTCATGGTGGCTTCAGTACCGGAGTTGACCATGCGTACCATCTCCACGGAAGGAACCATTTCGGTCACCAGCTCCGCCAGCCGGGTTTCCAGATGGGTGGGTGCGCCAAAACTGGTACCGGTTTCCAGCACCTGCATCAGTGCATCAATCACTTCCGGGGGGCGATGTCCCAGAACCAATGGCCCCCAGGACAGAACATAATCGATATACTCGTTTCCGTCCACATCAAAAAGCCGGCTTTTATCCGCCCGTTCGATAAACACCGGCTGTCCGCCAACGGCATTACATGCCCGAACCGGAGAATTGACACCTCCGGGGATCAATTGTCTGGCTTTGCTGAACAAATCATCGGATTTGCTGTATTGCATAGGATGTCTCCCAATTTTGTTAACAGGTGAAAAATTCAAAAAGGATCTGATTTTCATGAATCCAATTTATGCATAAATGATAAGTATAACAGACCTTTTTTTAAAGGGTCAACCGGTTTGTTTCCGCCGCACCCTCCAAAAAAACATTGACATCCCCATCCACGGCTGATATTTTAGCTTCTGTCTTTTTTCAGACGGGCCGTTAGCTCAATTGGCAGAGCAACTGACTCTTAATCAGTAGGTTCGGGGTTCGAAACCCTGACGGCCCACCATCAAAATCAAGTGCTTACAAGAATCAGTCAGAAACAACACATCAAAAGATGGCCAAAAGATGACTTTTTTTTGAACTGATTATTCAGACTCCCACCCCCTGCCCTTGATGACAATGCATGATTATGATGCCATTTTGAATATTGGCTGGAAATCTTTTTCCAAAGCGTTTCTGGCAAAAAAAAGTCCTGGAGTGGATAGAACCATTACCGGGGTCTGTTCGCGACAAACCATTTAACGCCAGAGAAGAGTGGGGAAAAATCATGTTCCAGTGCTTTCCGGAGGAGATATTCCCCTGCCATTTGACCTGTTATGCGAGGTCAAATCTCTGGAAAATTTTTTCATAGACATGATCAAAATCCCGGATAAAATATCATCGGTCATGGATGCCATCGTGCCGCCATTGACACCTTCAAGATGCCGGCAGGCAAAAACAAATGGTTATCCCATGATATGGATCGGTGGCTGGCGCACTTCGTCCCGTATGATTTCTCCTCAGATATGGGACCGGTTTATCTGGCCCTATTTTATGCGAATAGTCAATGAAGTCATCGATGCTGGGCTGATTGCCCTGTTTCCTCTGGATGGTGATTGGACAAGGGAATAACAGAGATTCAGGCAACTTCCCGAAGGCAAAATCATCATAGCCCCTGATGGGGAGACAGATATTTTTCAGGCAAAAAGTGTTGTGGGTAATCATGCATGTATTATGGGGATGTTCCGGCCGCATTGCAGACTTTCGGAACCCATAAAGAAGTGACAGCTTATTGCCGGAAACTGCTCGATAAAATTAGCCCTGATGGCTTTATACTCCCTACAGGATGCGATATACCCACAAACGCAAAGTTTGAAAATGTCCAGGCCATGGTGGTGGCCGCAGTGATGGAGATGCGGTTTTAAATCAAATTCCAGCCCTATCCGTTGGGTCCTATTTCATATGTGATGGCAGCCACAGAGCAAGGTCCTCAAACATAAACACAAGAACAAGGCCAATAAACAGGATGACCACAAAAGGTATTACGCTTTTGATGATAAAGGAAAGCGGCTCGTCAACGATTCCCTTAACCGTGAATATGTTCAGCCTACCGGCGGGGTGAGCAGTGCTGTTTCAATAAGCATCATGAGCATGACGCCGAATGCAATAGTGTCAATCCCTAAGGCAGGCAGCATTGGGGCGATGACTGGAACAGTAAGAACCGTCATGGAGCCGCCGTCCAGGAACATGCCCAGAAAAAGATAAAGTATCATGATCAGAAGAATAATTCCCCAGACGGGCATTCCGGATGAAAAAATGGATTCCGTCAGGTTCGCAGGAATCTGGAGCAAGGTGATTACGTTGGACATCACAAGGGCACCGATCATGATCATGATGATCATGGTTGACAACACAGCACTGTCAATGAGGCATTGTATCAGACTGTTCCATGTGATCCGACGATAGACAAGCGCGCACAGGAGGCTATAAATAACCAGCAGTGCGCCTGCTTCAGTGGGAGTTGCAACCCCGGTATAAATGCTTCCTAGCACAAACACTGGCCCCAGGATGACCATGAATGATTTCCGCAAAGAAATCACGCGTTCTTTCCCGGTGAATGACACGGTTTCATATTTACCGCTGATCGTGCAGTGAATGACAATATAAATGCCGAACAAAACAATAAGCATTATTCCAGGAATTACCCCTGCCATAAAAAGGTCCCCCACAGAGGTATCTGTGAGAAATCCATAGACAATAAACCCGACGCTGGGAGGAATAATCAGCCCTAAACTGCTGCCTGTTACTGTACCGATTACCAGTTTTTTATCATATCCCCTGTCCAGCAGTGGTTTCATGGCGACAAGAGTGATAATGGCTGTGACAGCTGTGCTCGAGCCGATCATTGCCGCTAGGATGCCACCGGTGATGCAGGTACCCCACCCCAGACCACCTGGCATCCATCCAAGCCATTTGCTGCTTAGATCATATATCTGCTCACCCAATCCGCTTCGGGATAAAATCAGCCCCCCAAGAGTAAACAGGGGAATTGCCAGTAAAATAAAATTTGTGGCCGCATGTTCTGCAACAATGGGCAGGGTGTTCAATCCTCCCAGATTGCCATGGAAAAAACAAGTCCGGCAAGGCCCACCAGACCAAGGGAAAATGCAATAGGCAATCCCCAGAACAACAGGACTACGCCAAAGATGAGAATGCCCAGAGACTGGCTGAAAAATATACCAAGATCCCTGTGGCAGCCGATAACAGGAAGAGAAAACCATGAGAAGAGGTGGCACAGAGCTGGCAAAGGATTTAGCTGCTATATCGGATGCATCTAACGGGAGCGAGTCGCTGTCAGGCGATTCTTTTATCAGGGATATCCGGATCTGTATTTGCCGGATGGTTTGAACGACAGCCAGAGCCATTCCAACGGGTATGGAAAGGAATACCAGCCACATGGGATAGCGGAATAACCCATCACTCATAGCATGGTATGCAATTGCTTCTTGAAAATGGATAAATCCGAATATGCCCAATGCACTGATAAAGATCAAAGATGCCAGGTCAGTTACAACTCCGATAGCGTGCCGTGTCCGGTCAGGTAACTGAGTGATAAAACATCACAGGACACATGCTTATCAGATTTTATTCCATAGGAAACCGACAGAAATGTAAACCATATGAATATCAGGGTTGACAGGGACAAAACCCAGGAAGTGGGCTGATCCAGAAAATGGCGCGAGAATGCCTCAAATGACATGAACAATGCCACAGAAAGCATCATGAGCCCCGCTGTCAGGGCAGAAACAGATGAGATGCCGTCAATTACCTTTCCAGTTTTTCCAGATCCCGGGTTCGGGTGTATCCCTGAGTTATTCATGGTTATCCCTTATCTGGATGCCTCCAACAGGTCCCACAATTCCTGGTATTGATTTTCCAGCCATTTTTTTGAAAATTCCTTCATTACGGGTTTGACTGTATTGATTAGCTTGGTTCTTTCTTCACTGGAAAAGGCAGTAACAGATTTTGCTTCAGATTTCAGAAAGGCCAGATCTTCTTCGTGCTCCTTGGCGGCATATTCCCTGGTCCAGGTTTCATACTCTCTGGCGGTGTCAGTGATGATTTTTTGATCTTCCGGAGACAGTCTGCTCCAGGAATTCTGATTGATCACCAGCCACATGCTGAAATAAGGAATGGTGGGATCGATTGTCAGAAAAGGCGCCACCTCATAAAGTTTACTCCTCCGCCACCGGGAAACCCCAGATCCGGCTGCTTCGATGGTTCCCCGCTGAAGGCCGGTGTAAATTTCCTTGGAACTCAGGCTGATGGGCACAACGCCCAGAGCTTGGTACATAGTTGCCATGGCAGCCCCGGATGTCCGCATTTTAAGCCCTTTGAAATCATCGACTGTCTCGATAGCCCTGTCTCTGCATCCTATAAGACTAGTACCAAAAGACCAGGCAGCTAAAAGGCGAGCATTGAAAAATTTTCAAATTCTGCAGAGGCGATTTCTCGCGTTCTCGGGGTGTCAAGGAATCGGTAATAGTGGTCATAACTCTCCCAGCATCCCATGGCACCAAATGACCCCACAAACTCCAGGACAGGAGAGCGGCTGCCCACTAAGGCCACATGCATCAAGCCGATATCGATCTGGTTTTTTGACATGGCGGTCATAATGGATTTTGCATCGTACAAGGAACCAGCGCCATAATGCTTAATGGCAATTCGGCCGTTTGTTTTGTCGGCCACAGCTTTACAAATTCCTGGGCTGCAATTTCATGGTTGCTTTTTGGTGGTGTTGTGGTGGCAAATGTCAGTTGGTTATCACTGGCTGAGGCAGGACCTGAAATGGCCATGATCAGGAGTGCCAGACCGGACAAAAAGAAGACAGCATTTAAAAAACGGGGCGTGTTCATTTTTTTCTCCCTTCAACAGACAATCCCTGGGATCTGTTGTTTTTGTTTTTAAAAAAAATACGTTCCAGGTTACGCAATGCATCCAGGCCGATCAATTTATTAAACTGATCAAAAGTAACCATCCTGTCTTTAAAATTTTTTGTACTACCGGCTTTGGCAATTTCCATCATCAGATCCCCCACCGTCTTTGCTATGGCATAAGTAGCAGCAACCGGGAAAACCACAACACTGTAACCGATTTTTCCAACTCAGCAGCTGAAAGCACCGGGGATTTGCCCCCTTCAATATTATTAGCCAGAAGCGGTGCATCAATTTGGGATGTAATCTGCTGCATCTGTTCCACTGTTGTTGGGGCCTCCACAAAAATCAAGTCAGCACCAGCCTGTGAAAAAGATTGCCCCTTTTAATAGCATCTTCCAGGCCATTCACAGCCAGAGCATCAGTGCGGGCCATGATAACAAATCATCGTCCGTTCTGGCGTCCACCGCTGCTTTAACTTTAGCAACCATCTCCTGTTTTCCGACAACGTGTTTGTCCTGCATGTGTCCGCATCGTTTTGGAAAGACCTGGTCTTCAATGAACATGCCGGCAGCACCTGATTTTCAATCGCCTTTACAGTCCGCCGAACATTGAGAATGCCTCCATGGCCGGTGTCACCATCCGTAAACACAGGTATGTCCACGGCATCGACAACCCTGCTCACACAGTCAACCATTTCAGTTAAGGTGAGAAAGGAGAGATCGGGCTGCCCCAAAAGTGACGCGCTGGCAGCATAACCCCCGATAGTCAATGCTTTGAATTTTGATTGTTCAATAATTTTTGCTGTAAGGGCATCATGGGCACCTGGCATGACCAATATAGTGTCTTCACCGATATATTTTCGCAGCAACCGTGTTTTTTTTATCAATTTAGATTCCTTCAATTTTTTTGTTTTCTTTCAGTAAACAACGAGGGTAAAAAAATTATTTTCCCGCATTGGGTTACAGAATACTACAAGCACCCGGGCCGGTTTCGGGCCGACACTTCGAGTCATATGAGGCCGATCAGAATCAAAATACATTGCATCACCCTCATTTACAATATAGGTTGAACCGTCGTAATAAAATTCGCTGGTGCCTTCGAGCACAAATGCCATTTCCTGGCCTTCGTGTAGCAATGGCTTGGGACTGAATTCATTGCTTACTGTAACAATGTATGAATCCATGAATTTATTGGATTTATTAAATGGGAATGACTCATATATTGAATCGGGAGCCGCACCAGTATGGGTTATAGGACAACGATCTTCAGCTCTAACCAGAGAAAATTTTCTGGGTTCCTGTATCGTTTTCTCGCCAGTCATCAAGGAAATGGCATCAATATTCATACCATAGGCTATTTTGGTCAAAGTCCCTAAAGTCGGTGTTTTTTCACCGTTTTCTATCAGGGATAGATATCCTTTGGAAAGTCCAGTAATTGTGGCCAGTTGGTCCAGAGTCCAATTTAATTCCAGCCGCCTTTTTCTGATGTTATCGGCAATGGTCTTTTCCAAAGCACGTCTTTTTGAATTAATTTGAGTCTCATCCATATAAATTTGTTTACCCTGGAAAAACATAAATTGCAACATTTTTTATCACAGCATCATCCTTGAATTGAAAATTATAGTACTGAATATTAAGAAGCGGATAGAATTTTTTTGAAATTTCAACCCTTTATTTGCTTCAATCACCGTTAATCCACCCTGTTCGATACAGAGTTCTTTTGATCACTTTGCCGGGGTTTTTGAGGTTTATGTATGATCATTTTTTTCCACTATGATCATCATAACCAAACCCATCTTTTCGAAAAAAAGGCAATAAAATACCCATTTGCTCTGAATTTTATGGCCCCATATAAAATAATTTTTTATAAATTCAATAGGTTATAAATGTTTTGTTTAATTGTGGTCAATGTCGTGCCAGAAAAACGGAACACAATATTATACCTACAGGCTGGTTGAGTCTGAGCGTACCCCCAAATGGGTTCGTCAGCATACCCTTCTCAATCTGGGTACGGGGTTCTCTCTGCCACGAAAGCAATGGTCTGAACTAGCGACACGGGTTCAGGAAATAACAAGCGGTCAGGCGCCGCAATTTGAGGCACCTCAAGAAGTCGAGGGGCTGGCACAGAACTATGCTGCTCAGCTTATACAGGTTAAAAAGAAAGTCTCAGAGCCCATGGGACCCGATTATTGCCAGGTGGATGTCGACAGCCTGGAACTGATCCGGCCCCGCAGTATCAGCTGTGAGCACGTGGCATTAGAAGCGTTTAACACCCTGGGCATCGGAGAGCACCTGAAAAAACTCGGATTCAATGGCCCGCAGTTAGCTGCGGCTGCCGGCAGTATTATCGGCCGTATGTGTCGACCGGCCAGTGAACGGGCAACGCTTCAATGGCTTCAGAATATTTCGGGGCTGGGAGAGCTGATAGATTATGACTTCAACAAGATGAATCTATACAAATTGTATTCAGCATCTGACCAGCTTTTGAAAAATAAGGATGCCATAGAGAGGCATCTGTACCTGCAGGAAAAAAAACTCTTTGGTTTCCGGGAGACCATCACACTGTATGATTTGACCAATACATATTTCGAAGGTCAAGGTAAGGGCAGCAAACTTGGAAAATTGGGTCGTTCCAAGTCAGTGAGGCCGGCACCCTGGTCCGGATAATCAGCACCATGGACGTAGGACGGAAATCTCCGGATATGTTTGATGCTCAAAAAGCCACAATTGTAATGGATGCAGGGATTACGTCCGAAAAAAATATCAAGTGGATCAGAAAACAGGGGTAACGTTTCATAAAAATTTTTCCTTCCGTCCGTACCTATCCGAAAAGATGTTTCAGTTTGAGGGCCAGCATCATCCACGCCGGAAGAATCACGGTGTGCTTCTTCCGGTGGATCATGTTTTCTAAAACGTTGGCGACCGTGTGAGGATCGAGAACAAAACGATTGGGCACAGAAACCATGCCATTATCCCGATTCTGCTGGAATGATGTGCGCATTGCACCAAGCAGCATCAATCCCACACCGATTCCGGATGGTTTCAACTCCCGACGTAACCCCTCTGTAAACCCCGCCAGGGCAAATTTTGTCGCGGCATACACGCTATTTTCCGCCAGGGCGACGCGGCTGAAAAGTGATCCAATATTGACAATATAGCCGGAATCGCTCTGTTTGATGAGTGGAAGCAGGCCTTTAATACAATGATATGCGCCAAAGAAATTGATCTCAAACTGTCTCCGCATCTCCTGATTCGATATGCTTTCTGACTCTCGGTAGATTCCAACGCCGGCATTATTGATCAGGACATCGATCTGTTGATATTTTTGGTGAATGCTATCCACCATACGCTGAACATCACGCTCGGACGAAATGTCGCATGTGAGGATCATGGGAGCGCTGCCGGTGAGTACTCTGATCTCTTCTTGCGCCTGTTGCAATAACGCCTCCGTTCGTGCCACCAAAATAACGTCCGCATGTTTTTGACTGCAATGAAGCGCCATGGCTCTGCCAAGACCTTTTGAAGCGCCGGTGATCACAATTGTTTTCTGTGCTATAGTCATCATGATATCGTCTCCTTTTTAGCCCTGACAGGTCTTAAAACCTATCAGGGCTAGCGGATAAGTCCTCAACTTATTGAATTTCCATTCCTTTCAACTCTGGGGGGCCTCGTTCACTCGCTGATGATGTATATAGACCGTAATTCCGACCGCCGCTGAATAAAACCGGTCATGAAACTACCAACCCCGTGGCCGATCGCGTTATCCAGCAGAGTTGCCGGAAAAGGCAGCAGATAGTAGTTTAACAGGAATGCGATGGCGGCGCTTATTGTTCCTGCTATGAAACCATTTTTTACGAGTACATTTGAGATGTTTTGACATAGCTTTTCTCCTAGTGCTGATTTTCATGAATAGTCTCCGCGTCCACTCATGTGGCCGGATACGGGAACATCTTTTCTACAGAATCAAGATAGGAGAGCGCTGGCGGAATGTCATTAACCTGGGTTAATTTCAACGGTTCATTATGTGATTTTTTTGCGGATGCGGGATAATGCGACGTCTGTGACCCCTAAATACGAGGCGATATGGTATTGTGGCATTCTGTCGGCTAAGCCGGAAAATTCTTGTAAGAAACGTTGGTAGCGCACGTCTAAGGAATCGATCAATAATTCTTTTTCGCGCGCTTCTTTGATTAACAGCAGATGTTCGGCATGTTTACGACCTAATCGCTCCCAGCAGACATGTCGTTCATAAAATGCATGCAATGTTCTGTTCGGAAGGACAATTGTTGCGGTGCGTTCGAGTGCCTGGATATAAAATCCACACGGTGCATGGAGTACGAAGGAATGAAATGAACCGGCAAAGCCGTTCTCCATGGCGAAATGCTTATTAAACTCCTTTCCATCTTCAGTACAATAGAAAAATCTGACTAAGCCTTTGAGAATGAAGTAAAAATTGTTGACAACGTCACCAGCCTTGACCAGATAGTCATTCTTTTCAAATGTGCGTTCCGAAAGATGCGGCACAAAACATTCCCATTCAGTATCAGGAATAGACACCATGTTTGTCATGGCCTTTCGAAACTGTTCAAATCTTCTTGAATTTTTCATACAATACCCCCTTGAATGCCATACCCTGTTCAGATGACGAGTTGATCATGCAATAAAAATCATACGTAAGATTTCATGCACGCCGAACCCCGGCAGCCTTCCTGCTATTATGGCCAAAATAGCATTGAAAGGCAAAATGTCTCGAAAAGCCGCAATCGCTGCGATTGCGAGCCCCAGGCGTTGGGGCTGCCTGGAGAAAAACAAGGTGTTGAAAAAGGCTGGGGCCTTTTTCAATCCCAATTTATAAATCTTTATACGAGGAGATTACAATGAGCACCAGTATTCCCAATGATCCGCAATTCAACGAGTATTACCATAAGTATCTTTAGTGCTTCAAACTTGCAGGCCTGCAGCCCAAAACCACCGAGGCATATTCTCGTGATCAACGACAATTATTTTTTCCCCTCAACGACAATTAAAATTCCCGTTCTTCATTCTTTATAACTCACTGATTTTGTATTTATTTTCGATTATTTTCTTGCTATTTTTTATAACATTGATAACATCCCCCACGCCAGTCCGGAGGATAGGGCAACTGCTGGGAAGCACCCCGAGCGCCGAGACTGGTGACAAAGACATGGGGGACAGTATGCATTCTACTGTATGCTGTCCTTCCCCCATGTTTTTGTCCTTAATGCGTAAAATCCTCGCGCCCTAGCGCGAAACAAATACTCCGTAGGGCCGCCGGAGGCATTAGGTTTTTCTTCATTTTTCTGGTTGATACTTAAAACCCGCGTC
>LQAH01000357.1_pt1 | contig 11144 bp, 16 predicted proteins | sample 1535791 | NCBI WGS metagenome assembly LQAH01 (sample SAMN04331585, study PRJNA305678) | bioreactor metagenome | isolation source: bioreactor_4 inoculated with Wadden Sea sediment 2nd replicate of a... | place: Germany:Bremen
TTTCCGAACTGATTATTTTTATGATAAGGAATCTGTTCTTGTAAGAACAGAAGAAAATATCATTACGGCGGAAAAACTGTTGTAAATAAATATGATGAGAGAAGACGGGTCGTAAGCAGGATTAGAAAAAAAGGAAAAAATACTGTTAAAACAGTTTATAATACCTACAGCAGTGATAAGCTGATTAAAAATATCAAAAAGCGGAGATGATACTGAAAAGTATATTTATGAATACAAAGATGAAAACTTCTAAAGAGCTTTATTATTTCAACGGCAGTCTTATGAAAAAACTGTTTATGAAGAAGGCGACGGTAATTATTATGAAGATTTATATTCAGAAAATATAAAATATATGAGAATATATTACAAAGATAATGAGAAAGTTAAAACAGAACAATGATTGAAAAATGGACATTATATATTGCCGAAAAATATATAAAATCAGGCAGAATAGATAAAAAAAACACCACATTAAGACTGTCTATTGCAGGTATTGCAGTTGGAGTAATTACTCTGATTGCAGTTATCTCGATAATGAATGGTCTTCAGATGGGATATATCGAAGATATACTTGAGTTATCTTCATATCATGTTCAGATTAAAAACTACAGCAGTGAAAAATATCCGGATGCAGATAAGATTAAAGGTATAAAAAACACAGTTCCCTTTTTTGATATTCAGTGCCTTGTGCAGGGAAAAAGCAGCCGTCTTGATCCAGTTATTGTACGTGCAGTTGAAAATGATTCGGTAAATAAAGACATCAGTTTTTTAAAGCAGCTGAATCTTGAGAATGGAAGTTTTTCTCTTGAAGATGGTATTATAATAGGGCATGAACTTGCAAGAATGCTCCGCCTTCACCCGGGAGATTCTGTATCTCTTATGGGACTTTCCGGAAATACTTTTAACCGTCTTACTCCTGATATACATAAGTTTAAAGTCAGCGGTATTTTCAAGTGCGGATATTATGAATATGACAGAAATCTTGCATTTATATCAACTGAATCCGGAGAAAAAATGAGATCAGGAGAAAGCGGAGTAAGCACGCTCGGAATAAAAATTGATAATATATATAAAGACCGGGAGATAGTATCAAAGCTTAAAGATAAATTCGGCAGCGGAATTGAAATTGTTTCATGGCGTGATTATAACCGTGCATTTTTCAGTGCTCTTAGAATGGAAAAATATCAATGATGCTTCTTATTGGTCTTATTTTCATTGTAATAGGGGTAAATATCTATAATTCCATTAAAAGATCTGTTTCTGAAAAAATGGAGGATATTGCGGTTATTTATTCTGTCGGAGGTGCTGAAAAGGGAGTTAAAAGAATATTCCTTATGGAGGGTTTTATTATTTGGATTTTCCGGAGGAATAATAGGTATAACAGTTGGTTTATTTTTAATAATAAATCTTGATCTTATTTTTCTTATAGCCGGAACAGTTTTTCAGTCTGCAGCAGAAATAATTATGTATATATTTTCAGTTTCTGATATCCTTCCTTCAGTTGAAATATCACTATTCCCTGAAAGCTATTTCTACCTTTCAGAAGTTCCATACAGGATTCTTCTTCATGAGGTTTTATTAATATTTTTGTTTGCTGTTTTATCAGCTGTAGGTTCCGCATATTTTGCATCCCGCAAAATATCTGTTAAAACACCGGCTGAATATCTGAGGTATGAATAAATGAAATTACTGGAAATAAGGAATCTCGTTAAAATATATAATAACGGATCTGAGGAACTGAAGATTATTGATGATATAGATCTTGATCTTGATAGAGGAGATAACCTTGTAATAACAGGAGAAAGCGGCTGCGGTAAAAGTACTCTGCTTAATATAATAGGTTCTCTTGATAATGCGCAAAGCGGCTCAGTTAAAGTGGGAGATATTAATGTCACTGATCTGGATGAGGAGGAGCTGTATAACTACAGAAATTCGGTTGTAGGTTTCATATTTCAGTTTCATTATCTGCTTAAAGAACTTACAGCTGTGGAAAATATAATGCTTCCTTCCTTTATCTCAGGTCTTTCCCGCAGGGAAGCTTTTGAAAAAGCTGAACATCTTCTTGAAAGGGTAAATCTTTATAAGAGAAAAGATCATTATTCAGGGCAGCTTTCAGGAGGTGAGAGGCAGAGAGTTGCAGTAGCGCGGGCTATGATAAATAATCCTCAGCTTATACTTGCCGATGAACCGACAGGAAACCTGGACTCTGACAATTCAGCAGTGGTTGAAAATCTTCTTTTTAAACTGGTTGAAGAGAATAATACAACTCTTGTTCTTGTTACACATGATGCAGGAATTGCAGAACGAGGAAACAGACGGATTTCAATTGATAAAGGGAAACTGCAGATATTATGAGAATCAGAGGTGCTTTATACCTTTCTTTTAAAAACATTTATAAAAGCCGTAAAAAGTGATCTTTTTCAGACATATACGAGGAGCAGTACTTGGTATTGCGCTTAGCCTTGTCCCTCTTATAGTTGTACTGCAGATAGCAGACGGAATGATACAGGGTATAACCGGGAGATATATAGAAATCGGAAGTTATCATTTTCAAATTAAAACAGCTTTCAAGAAATTCAAATTATACATTTCAGGAAGTAGCAGATATTGTTAAGAATAATGATAATGTTGAAAATGCATTTGTGTTTGTTACAGGAACATCTCTTGCATATACTGAAAACGGAAGGACGGGAATTCCTGTCCGGGGAATACCTGCTGGTCTTTATAAAGAAGATCCCGGTATGAGAAAATATATGAAAGTTACAGAAGGCTCTTTTGATTTATCTGATGATAAAAATATTATATTAAGCCGGACAATTGCTGACAAACTCGGAGCAGAAACCGGAGATCAGCTTAAAATACTTACAGCCTATTCACTTCCAGGCCGGCCTCCGCTTTTAAACCGTCCCGTTTTAATGTTACAGGCATAGTAACAACAGGATATAATGATCTTGATGATCTTACAGTTTTTATAAAAGATTCAAGGCTGAAAGAATATTCAGAGACAGCCGGAGCAGACAGGTCGGCGTAAAAATAAAAGATCCTTTTAAGAATACAAAAGCTTCCGGTCGCAGTCTAAAATCAATGGTTCCTCCCGAATTTTTTGTAATGAGCTGGGAGAGAATAAACTATACTTTTTATCAGAGTCTTGAAACAACTAAAAACTTCTGGTTTTATAATGCTTCTTATTCTCTGTGTTGCTTCTGTAAATATTTCATCATCCATGATTATGATGGTTAATTCTGCAAGAAAGGAATCGCTGTTTTAAAAAGTGTAGGATTTTCATCGTCGGAAATAGTGCTTACATATATCCTTACAGGTTTCTTTATAGGTTTTGCAGGAACTTTTTCCGGAATAACTGCAGGAATTCTCTGTTCATTGAAAATTAATGAGATAATATACTTTATGGAAGTTCTTCTTAATAAAGCAAATTATTTTATCTGGTTAATAACAGGCAGTTTTACAGGTTCAGAATATAATCCCTATAAAATACTTAATTCCGGATATTATCTTGAAAAATACCTGTTAATCTTAATTTTCCTGAAATATATCTTGTTGCTGTAGTTTCACTTTTTCTAGCTGTAAGTGCTTCTTTTCTACCTTCTTTACGTGCAGGAAAAATAAAACCTGTTGAAATATTTCAGAAATACTGATAAAGAACTAAAATAAAAAAATTCTCGACAAACAGAATAAATTTTACTAATTTATACTTATAAAGGATCTCAGGAAACAGAGATAACAGGCGGTAGACTATGAAATGCGATATTTGCGGCAGTGAAAATGCTGTCATACATATACAGCAGATATTTGACGGAACTGAAATAAATATAAAAGTCTGTGAAAAATGCGCCCGGGAAAAAGGGCTTACTCTTGATAACCAGCATATTGGGCAGAGTCTTAAAGTTCTTCTGTCAAATTTTGAACAGATAAGAAATGTTCTTGATGCAAAAAATGAAAAAAGAAAAATGCCCTGTATGCGGAACAGAATTTTCTGCAGTTAAGAAAAAAATGTGAAGCCGGATGTCCTGAATGCTATAAGGAATTTGAAACCTTTTTAAAAACATTCTATAAAATACTGCAGGTTCTTCTTTCCACAGAGGAAAAACCCAGGCAAAATATCTCTTCTTATCAGGAAAAACAGAATAAGGTAAAACTGGAAAAGGAACTGGACAGTGCAGTAAGTAATGAGGATTATGAGAAGGCTGCTGTACTCAGGGATAGAATCCGGTTTATAGGAAAATATATAGACTAAACCATGAATAATAAAATTGAATTAAATAATAATGCCTGGTTCAGTGAAAACGGGTCGGAAAATGATGTAATTGTTTTCAGCAGAATAACCCTGAACAGGAATATTGAAAACACTGTATTTCCTGCTAATATGGATAATGAGACAGAAGCGGATTTTTACAGCTGTATTAAGGAAGCTGTAGATAATCTTGAAAACGGCAATTTATATAATTTTTCTCTTCTTGACTATGATGATATAAAACTGCTGTCAGAACGTCATTACATAAAGGGCGGGGCATCTTTTCAGAGGGATCCTGCTGTCTACATACCTGAAGATGAGAAATTCCTGATTCTGTTTAATCAGGATGATCATGTTAGTATTGAAGCAATAAAGGCGGACTCGATCTGCGTACTGCATTTAATAACTGCAATCATGTAGATAATCTGCTTGAAGAAAGTCTCAGTTATGCATATTCATCACAATTCGGGTATTTAACATCATCAATTACAAATGCCGGACAGGAATGAAAAGTTCAGTAATGATGTTTCTTCCTGCAATTAGCAGAAATGGAAAAATAGATAAAGTAATGAAAAGATGTTGTTCAGTCAGGTCTTTCAGTAACAGGATTTGTCGGAGAAGGCGATGCTTCATCCGGAGATTTATATATTATTGAAAATCAGTTCTCAATAGGTGAAACTGAAGAGGAAATTATAAAAAGAATAGAGAGTATTTCGACAATGATTACCGATTATGAAAGAGAGTCCAGAGATTTTCTTTATAAAAAAGAGGGAAATATACTGGAAGATGAGATTTTAAGAGCATACGGTACTCTGAAATACTGCAGAATATTGCCTGTAAATGAGGCAATTAATAATCTTTCTCTGTTAAAATTAGGAAAATATCTTAATATTATTAATGGAGATAATATAACTTACTGTAATATCAATTGTTTATTAATTTGAGATACAGAAAGCCCATTTAAATAAAGCTGTTCCCGGAGATAAGGATACAGATGTTAAAAGGGCTGAGTTAGTAAAAGTCAGACTTTTTAAAGGAAAGGGAAATGTTCAAAGGATTAACCAAAAGAGCACAGAAAATACTTGCATTAATGGCTCAGGAAGAGGCAAAAAGGTTCCATGCAGATCAGCTGCTTCCCGAACATATTATTCTTGCTGTCCTGAAAGAGGGAGAAGGTCAGGCTCTTAAGGTTCTGCATAAAACAGGTGTCGACTCTGCAAAACTGCAGATCGAAATTGAAAAAAATATATTTAAAAACAAGGCAGGATTTATTCTCGGAGATGTCCCTTTGTCAAAAAGGGGCAAGAAAATACTTGAGGATTCCGCGGAAGAGGCTAGAAAGCTTAATCATGAATATATAGGAACAGAACATCTGATACTTGCAGCAGCTAAAGAACCGGGAAGTATAATTTCCATGTTTTCTACAACATTGGTATCAGCATCGAAATGCTTCGTGAATCAATCTCAGAAGTAACTGCTCTTGTAAAAAATGATAATAAAATAACAAAACAGATATCTGTAAACAAAAAAATATTGTTCCGGCCGGTAAAAACACACCTCTGTTAAATGAGTTTGCAAAGGATCTTACTGAAATGGCAAGAAACAACAAACTCGATCCGATTATCGGCAGGGAAAAGGAAATATCACGTGTTGTACAGGTTCTTGCAAGACGTACAAAAAATAATCCTATACTTCTTGGTGAGCCGGGTGTCGGTAAAACCGCTATAGTAGAAGGGCTTGCCACTATTATTTCAAACAGAAGCGCTCCTGAAGTACTGCATGGAAAAAGAATGATGGTTCTTGATCTCGCATCTGTAATAGCAGGAACTAAATACAGGGGTGAATTTGAAGAACGGTTAAAAAGAATCATGAAGGAAAATTAAAAATACTAAAGATGTAATTCTTTTTATCGATGAAATTCATACAATTGTAGGAGCAGGCGGTGCAGAAGGGGCAATCGATGCTTCAAATATGCTTAAACCTGCTTTATCAAGAGGTGAAATACAGTGTATAGGTGCGACAACTTTAGGTGAATACCGTAAAAACATAGAGAAAGATACAGCTCTTGAAAGACGTTTTCAGCCTATTCTTATTGAAGAGCCGACAGCAGATGAAACAATTAATATTCTCAAGGGAATAAAAAATTACTATGAAGAATTTCATAATGTAACATATACCGAGGAAGCTCTTGTCTTAAGTGTTAAGCTTGCATCCCGTTATATTACAGACCGGCTGCTTCCGGATAAGGCTATCGATATAATAGATGAAGCCGGATCAAGAAAGAGAATAATGTCCCGTGATAAACCTGAAGAACTTGATCAGGTGATTAAGCAGATTGAAGATCTGAATCATGAGAAAAAGGGCATGTAAATAAATCAGGATTATGAAAAGCAGCTGCTGTAAGGGATTCTCTTAATAATCTCAAGGATCAAAGGATTCTCTTGAAAGTAAATGGAAAAAGAAATAAGACTTGAACATAATCTTATTGAAAATGCAGATATTTATAAAGTTATTGCTGAAATAACCGGTATTCCGCTTTCCAGAATTGCAGAAAATGAAACTGAAAAACTTCTTAAAATTGAAGAATATCTTCATGAAACAGTTGTAGGCCAGGAGGATGCAATTTCATCTGTCGCTTCTGCTATCAGAAGGGGCCGGGCAGGTATATCAGCTCCTGAAAGACCGCTAGGTTCATTTATTTTTCTGGGACCTACAGGTGTAGGTAAGACTCTTCTTGCAAAAACTCTTGCCGAATTCATGTTTGGTACACAGGATGCACTGATTAGAATTGATATGTCCGACTATATGGAAAAGCATAATTCATCCCGGCTTGTAGGTTCGCCTCCAGGATATGTAGGTTATGAAGAGGGCGGTGTATTAACTGAAAAGGTTAGGAGAAAGCCGTACTGTGTTATTCTTTTTGATGAAATAGAAAAAGCGCATCCCGATGTTTTCAATCTTATGCTTCAGATTCTAGAAGAGGGAGAACTTCAGGATAACCTTGGACACAGGGTTTCATTCAGAAATGCTGTAATTATAATGACATCCAATGCCGGAGCAAGAGATATTTCTACTGGATTTTCTCTCGGTTTTAAAGCCCAGGAACATATTACATATGATGAAATAAAGTCTTCAGCGCTTAATGAGCTTAAAAGAATATTCAGACCTGAATTCCTTAACCGTGTGGATGAAACAGTAGTTTTGACAGCCTCAGTAAAGCTCAGATAGAATTGATTCTTGAAATACAGCTTGATGAACTTAGAAAGCGTGTAAGTGATAAAACCTGTTATAGAAGTACTGAATCTGCTAAGGAATATCTTATTCACGAAGGATGGGATTCCAGATACGGGGCAAGACCACTTCGAAGAGTTCTTCAGAAGGAAGTGGAGGACAGAATGTCCACTCTTATAATAAAGAGGGAGATTGTTGATAATACATCAGTCATTATTGATTTTAACGGAGACGAACTTGTTATAATGAATAAGGCGGAAAAAGTAAATACATAGTTTCCTCTAAGCAAATATTATTTGAAGCCTGCATTTTCAACAGCTTTTAAAGCACTGTAAATGCAGGCTTTTTTATTTACTAATGCAAAAGCCACCTGCTATCAGACTGTGTGATAACTACAGTGGTCTGCTTCATTTTTTATTAATCAAGTCATTTGTTTTAAACTTTTAAAACAATGACTCTGAATTAGTTTCTTGTGAGTCCCTGTCAATTGACTTCCTGAACTGCTGCATTCAACTTGTCAAATCCCAGAATATTGAATACACGTTTCAAATTATAGGTAAAGCACATCATATTGAATTCGGCCTCTACCTTTTCTTTCCCTTTCATTTAAAAAGTATGTATATCCGAACGAACGCTTTAGTGTTCCAAATGGATGTTCTACAATTTCTTTTCTTTTTGAGAGAAGTTGCTTGTTATTATTCGTATCAAGCTTCTGCAGATACTCAGTGATTTCTTTACTATTAACAGATATCCTGAGCATTCGCCCTTTAGTACTATTCGTACAGAATCTTCTCGCCAAACAGGATTGGCAGATATCTGCATTTGCCTGATATCGATGGGTTGCTCGCCCGTTCTTATCAACAACGGGCTTTTTGGTTATCCGCAGCAGTTGTTGATCCATTGGACACCTGTAGCTATCATGCTGTTTATCGTAGGTAAATACATCATTTTCATACTCTGCTGTCGGTATTTTCTTTCCTTTGCCCGACTTACTTTTTGAAGGATTCTTCCCCTCTGCAGCTGCAGATACAATTGGGTAACAGTCTTCATTATTTTTGTTATTTATTATTTCTGTTTCGCTAAAGTATCCGGTATCAGCAATCACCGATGTATTCTCCTCTATTCCGAGTAATGCTTTCTCTTCCCTAATATGTTTTATCATCGGGCTAAGCTGTTTTTTATCATTCTGTTCATTTGTTACATCAGCAACTACTATTAACTTCTGTTTTTCATCAACCGCTGTCTGTACATTGTATCCTGCCCGGATTTTCCCTTTATCACTTTGTAAACGCGCATCTTCATCTGTAGCAAATACAGTATTCATTTTCTCATCAGCTTCAAACATTTCCTTGATAGCTGTAATTTTATCTGCTCTCTTCTGTTGTTTTTCAAGCTTCTTTGCCAACTGCTCTATCTGCTGATGATTTTCACTTATCCCGTTAGTTTGTTCGTGGTTATCAAGATTTTCCAGCTCAGTCAAATACTCATCAATTCGTTTTTTTATCTCTACTTCAACATCTTCGATCGTATTTCTCTGATATATTTCATTTCCGCTGTTTTGTCCTCTTCAGCTTTGTTCCATCTATTGCTACATTGCGAAACTCCAGCAATCCTAACTGGAAACATTTTTTTTAAAAAGTCTCTAAAAACTTTCTTTCAAGCTTTGCTTGTTATCTCTGCGGAAGTCAGCTATTGTTTTGAAATCAGGTGTCAGCCCTTCTGTAAGCCATATCAGTTCTATATTGCGCTTGCATTCCTGCTCAAGGCGCCTGGTGGAGCGAATCCTGTTAAGGTATCCATATACATAGATCTTTAATTTTACTTGAGGACTATATGCGGGAGCACCGATATTATTCTCATTCATATGAAAACCCAGTTTGTGCATGTCCAATGATTCTATGTAGGTGTCAATTATCCGAACAATGCTCTCTTTTTCAACTACCTCATCAAGGTAACTTTGATAAAGAACAAGTTGCCCACGTGGTATTCCCTGTCGATATTCTACCACAATTCCTCCCTCCCCAGGATTGATTATGTAATACCCATTTATTATAACATATCAAAAAGTTCACAGTTAAAAGCAATTCTGTATCAGACATTTTACCTCTTTTTTAATATGACATTTGTAAAGTTATCACACAGTCTGTATGGTGGTGCTTCCTGATTCGGCTATATAATATAATTTCTTATAGTACGGCTATTGCCGCACTGTAAACCCCCTATGGAGGGACTGCTTCCAAACCACCTGCTTTGCTGGTGCTTGTTGGTAGGTCTGCAGAGTATATTCAGTATGAGCTGCATTTCTGAATCAGAACTGTTTTTCGAACAGAATTTTATACTAACAAAAGCAGATATGTAAAAAAGATAATACTTGATAATTGATTCCTAACAATCTATAATCAATCAGAATGAATCTTGAATTATTTGTCCTAGGATGCGGTGGAATGATGCCTCTCCCCGGAAGGCATCTTACATCTGTGCTGCTCAGACGTGAAGGCGATCTTTTTATGTTTGACTGCGGAGAAGCTACACAGATATCACTTAAACGGTTAAACCTTAAATGGAAAAAAATATCTGTAATACTCATTTCACATACACATGCTGATCATATTACCGGTCTGCCCGGTATACTTATGCTTCTTCTCAGGTTGACAGAGATGATCCCTATATATTATCGGACCACCGAAAACAGCTGAATATGTAGAGGAAAGCAGAAGAATCCTTGATATGTATATTAATATGAAATTATAGTTCAAAGAGATTACAGAACCGGGAATTGTTTTGAAACTGATGAATATTTTATAAATACTTTCAGACTCAATCATACAAAATATGCTACGGCTACAGTTTAACTGAAAAAAAAGAGACCTGGAGAATTTTTCTGATAAAGCTCTCTCTCTGGGAGTACCGAAAGGAAAAGACTGGTCAAAGCTTCAGAACGGTTCAAATGTTGAACTTGAAAACGGCAGTATTATAACTCCCGGCATGGTAACAGGGGAGAAGAGATCAGGAAGAAAAGTAAGCTATGTAACAGATACAGCATACCTTCCTTCAATAGCCGAAAATGTCAAGGATTCTGATATTTTTATATGTGAAGGGATGTTTACAGAAGATCTTGAAGAAAGTGCAGCTTCTAAAAAACATCTTACTTCCCGCCAGGCTGCAAAAATAGCAAATGAAGCTGGCGGAATAGGAAAAATGGGGCTTATACATTACAGTCCCAGGTATAATGACAGAGATCTAAGCAGACTTCTTGATGAAGCATCTGCTGATTTTCCTGATACATTTTTAACAAGAGACAGACAGGTGCATAAGATTAAACTCAAGGACTGAAATGTTTAACAAATGTTATAATTCAGATGCTTTAATTTAATGATATAAAATAATTATAAAAACTTAGGATTTTATAAATTTGAACAGCGCAGTTTTCATGATAAAGTATGCTGAAAATCAAATTAAAGTTTTATATAATCAGCTTTTACAGGCTGAAAAACTCATAATTTATAATGTACAAGTCAGTATTTGTAATATGAGTATAAAGAATAATTAATAAATAAGGAGGGATACTTTAAATGATAAATACTGATAATATCGTTAAAAAATACGGCAAAGTTAAAGCTGTAGATAACGTTTCAATTTAATATCGGTAAAGGTGAAATTGTCG
>LQAH01000358.1_pt1 | contig 11108 bp, 21 predicted proteins | sample 1535791 | NCBI WGS metagenome assembly LQAH01 (sample SAMN04331585, study PRJNA305678) | bioreactor metagenome | isolation source: bioreactor_4 inoculated with Wadden Sea sediment 2nd replicate of a... | place: Germany:Bremen
TAACTTCAAGGTTTATATCTGATAATGCATTTACCGATGCGAACTTTTTTATTGACAGCTGTCATTTTTAATTACATTCATTAATCATAAGCCTCCAGTTTCTTTTCCATTGATCTGAAAAAGACCGATAACTCCGCTTGTCAATATCAGATAAAATTACAGCTGCAATTATAAAAGGTGTTATTCGGAAATCCCTGGTGAAAACTTCTTTAGCAGACCTCAGGAGATCCCCCATTCCGATTACAATAACCAGAGCTGTATCTTTTACAAGTGTTATTGCCTCATTGCATGATGGACCAAGTGTTCTTTTAAGTGCCTGCGGCAGAATAATTCTTCTCATTGTAAGCCAATAGGACATATTAAGAGCTTTTGATGCTTCATACTGGCCTTTGTCTATTGACTGAATACCTGATCTGAATATTTCCATCATGTAAGCTGTATAGTTGATAATAAATGTTAATGATGCTGCTGTAAAAGGTGTTAATGATATGCCGAATATTGAAAGACCGTAATAAATAAAGAAGAGCTGAAGAAGTAAAGGAGTTCCTCTGAATACCCATGCGTAAATTCCCAGAGATTTATCAAGGAGTTTAGGCCGGATACTCTTCCAAGCGCAAACATTATTGAAGAGGAACAGCGCCCAGCACTGTTACTGCAATAGCTTTAAAGTCAGGCCGCATCCCGAAAGAATGTAGCCTGTAGTTTGAATTATATATTCCAAGTTTTATACCTGCTTAAAACAACCACCGGCAATACCGGTGGTTTGTAAGTAGCGCCCCCAAAGGGGGCTTTGCGGCAAAAGCCGCATAAAGGATAATATCTAAACTGTAAACGCCTTAAATAAAGGGGCTTTTGTTTTAATCAAGAACGATATTGTCGCCGAACCATTTGTTTGAAATTTCAGCAGCTTTGCCGTCTTTTCTCATTTCATCAAGAGCATTATCTACAGCTTTTCTGAATGAATCATCACTCTTTCTGAAACCGATTCCGTATTCTTCAGCACCGAAATTGTCTTTGATAACTTTATACTCCCCAGGTTTTTTTGCAAGGTAGTATCTTAAGAGAATTGCATCTCCTACAACAGCGTCACTCTTCCTGCAGAAAGGTCTAAAGAGCTTCAGGATATTTTCCGTATTTTCTGATTTCCCCTGTATTTCCGCCTACTGTTTCATCTGCTGCAATAACATCTTCACTCGGGCTTCCAAGCTGGACACCTATAACTTTATCTTTGAGGTCTTTTTTCTTTTTAATATCTGAATCAGCAAGAACAGCTATAGCCTGTGTATTAGCAAGGTAGGGCTTTGAAAAATCAATTTTTTCTGCTCTTTCAGGTTTAATTGTCATACCGTTCCAGATTAAGTCAATATCGCCTTTATTAAGACTCAGTATAACACCTGACCATTCAACCGGCTGTATTTTAAGTTCAAGACCCATTCTTTCTGCAACTTCTTTTGCAAGATCAATATCAAAACCTACAATATTTCCTGCTTCATCTCTGAATCCCATCGGGGGAAAGCTGTCGTCAAGACCGAGAACTAAATGTCCTTTTGCTTTAATATCTTCCAAAGATGTGTCAGCTGCATCTTTTTCTTTGCCGCCTCCTGCAAAAAGAACAGATGCTGTAAAATCATTGATACTGCAAGCAGTACTGTAAGTACTTTTCTGTAATTACTCATTTTCCCTCCTGGAGCTGTATCTTTCCGCTGTCCAGCAAATAATTGCGGTAATTTACCTTCTTGTGTCATTGCCGGGTATACGAAAAGATTTTCCTGTTAATATTTTTATTATTTACAGATTCCGCTGTTATTCTGAAAATAATTGATTTAATATAATTATCAGTTTTTAACGGACCTGTTATTTCCCGTAAAATCCGGGTATTAGGCTTCAGCTGCTATACTGAATACTAATTCTGATAATATAAGAAAAGAATATATAAAGCAATAAAAGTACAGTTAAATTGTATAAAATTTCAGTTTACCGGTATGCTTATGCATGAATACACAGACAAAGAACATTTTTGCTCAGTTCATCTCATAAGCAGTAATTTACAGAAATCAGCAGGATATCTTATTATGTTATTCTAAAGATTTTTATTAATAATATATGTATTAAGGATTTAAAATCAGCGGCAGCAGTAGTAAAATATTAAAATAAAGTGTTTTTCAGTTTCTGAACTTAACAGCAGTTCCGTAAACCAGGACTTCTGCAGCGCCCTGCATGAGAGAAGTAGATGTATAACGGATATTTATAACTGCATCAGCTTCAATCTTTTCAGCTTCTTCCACCATGCGTTTTGTTGCCAGTGCACGTGCCTTATTGATAAGACCTGTATATTCAGTGAGTTCTCCGCCTATAAGTGTTTTAAGTCCGCTCAAAATATCTTTTCCAACATGTTTAGACTGAATGGAGGAGCCCCTTACAAGTGAGAGATGGATGAGTTTTTTATCAGAAATTGAATCAGTATTTACTAATATCATCTTTTTCCTCGCTGATCAGTTCTTTTATTCTCTGAATAAGTATTACAGGCATAATTAATAGTATTGCGCCGATAATTCCAAGTGCTGTATAAAGCAGCCAGTCCGGCATAGGGAGATTATCAGCTGTTTTAATAAGAAAAAAGCCGTATGCGATAAGGATAGATGAAAAAATTAATGTAATTATTACAGGAATAAAATATCTCACTGGAATTTAATATAAAGTATTTAATTCAGTTTGTCAAGTGTTTTAAATTAACAGTTCTTAAAAGATGATCATTCAGCTGTTCCTGTTTATAAGTTTTATGACACAGCACATGCATGGTAAAAAAAAATGCTGTTTTGTTGGCTGTAAGTCTAAAATTTTCATGAATTATTGAGCATTTTCTGCCGAAAATATTTTTATATATGAAAAGCAAAATCAGCAAGCTGATAATATTATTACTGGTATTCTCAGTTGATGTATATGCCGAGGTTATATTCGGCAATATTGATTTGTACAGTGAAGATAAAACACTGTTTTCGGCAGATGTAGATCTTCCCGGAAACGGAAGAATTAGAAAACTACAGCACCCTCTTACAGGCTGACCTTTCAACCAGACTTATGCAGCAGCTTACCTTTTTTTCCTGAAAATGTGCTTTATCTGACTGAAAAAGGCTATATCCAGATAAGCAACCGCTTCGGTGTATTCAGAAGCGACAGAACGCTGCGGAAATTCCAGCCTGTAATTGAATTTCCCTCTTTTGTAAACGGAAGTCAGATAAAAACCGGAAAAACTCCTGCTTCTGTATCTTCTCCCGACGGTTCATTTCTTGTTTACATAGTTCCTGATACTGCAGGTTATGGAAAACTTGTTATTTATGATCTTAAAACAGATGAAGAAATAGTTGTTACTGAAAATATTGAATATACATTTTCACAGTTAAAAGTGATCTGGTCTTCTGATTCCAGAATTATGATTTATGAAAAAGATAATTCGGTTTATTACTATACTGTAGATAAAAAAGTCCAGGCAATGCTATTGCGGAAGATTTCAGAAAAATCGGAAACGGTAAGATCAGTAATGTAATATGGAGCGGCGACGGTGTTTTTATCTCAAGGATTCCTTTATTTTCAAGATAAGAAGTTCCGAGCTGTTTGCAAGTTCTCTTTACAGCGATCATATTGATACCGGTGAAGTAAAGGGGAAAATTCCTTTTACTTTTGATCCGAGTTTTGATAATTTCTGGATATCTCCCGAAGGTGATGAGGTTATAGTCTGTAAAGGCGGACGGGATTATTTTTACTACCGGCTTGATAAAGATACTCTTTTTGAACTCGGGGATGTAAAATCTCTTCCTCATATTTTTCTTCCCAGAAACAGTTCAGTAAAGAAACTGGTATGGGGAAAAAACGGAATAATTACAATATTAACAGGAACAATCGTATCAGGCAAAACAGAAACAGCCATTTTCAGGCTTAATACTTCAAAACCGGGGAAAGAACTTTCTTTACTCAGATTGACGGAACAGGAATACATGATATTTTCCTGTCTGAAGACAGCAGAAGAATCGCACTTGTTAAAGATAATAAAATTGATATCAAGTGGTATGATTCCTGGAACAATATCAAGGAATATGATTTTACCTCTCCTCTTAAATGCATTTGGAAAACAGTGATGAAATAATTGTTTTGGTCCTGAATATTCATCTCTGATAAAAACCAGAACAGGTGAAAGCAGTGTACTTACCCTTTCACAGGTTGAAAAAGCAGGTTTTGATAAAACTGACAACAGCATTGTTGCTCTTAACAGCGGCAAATATTATAAGTGGAATCCAGACGGAATATGGGATGAAACAGAAAGCCGGATAATTGAATCAAATGAGAATGCCTCTGACAGCTACAGGGTTTATCTTGAAAAATCCACAGGTAAAAGCTACAAAAATATGGTTTATGTCAGAGATATTAATAATCTTAAAACTGATTCTCTATTCCCTCATCCTGTTGTTGAATACGACCCTATACCCGAAACCGATGAAGCTGTAGATTTCAGTAATTTTATCCACGGTTCAAGAACACGGGGAAGATATGTCTCACTTGTTTTTAACGCAGTAAGAGATGATGCAGGTCTTACAAAAATACTAAATCTTCTTTCCGATTACGGAATTAAGGGAAGTTTTTTTGTAAACGGTGATTTTATAAAACGTCATCCAGGAGCTGTAAAGGAAATTGCAGATTCAGGTCATGAACCGGTTCGCTTTTTATTATTATTTCAACCTTACAGATGCTTCTCTTAGAATTGACAGTGATTTGTTAAAAAGGTCTTGCCAGAAATGAGGATGAGTTTTCAGAACTACAGGCAAGGAACTGTCTCTTCTGTGGCATGCTCCTATTATTTTGTAAACAGCGCTATAATTGATGCTGCAGAACAGATGAACTATTCCTATGTGGGAAGAGATGTAATAAGTCTTGACTGGAAATCTGATTATGATACCAGTTACGGTACAGGGCGTTTTTATAAACCTGCAGCAGCTCTTGTTGAGGATATAGTAAAACAGAAAAAACCGGGATCTATTATTGCGGTAACAATAGGACGGCCTGATAAGGGACGTAAGGATTATCTTTTTCAGCAGCTTGAAAATCTTATAAACAGTCTGATTACATCGGGATACAATATTGTACCTGTTTCTGAGCAGATTGAGATTTCAAGGTAGCGGATTAAATAAAATCTGTGTTATAACATTGTTTGTACATTTTGCGATAAAAGCAGAATGCCTTTCCAATGTAGTTTATAGCAAAGTAAAACAGATTTTTTTATATTATTAATTCTTCCGGTTTTTGCCGGGAATTTATATTCTATTATCAGGTAGTGCAGATGTTTTACCTGAAAAAAACAAATTCAGCGGGGTGATGTATTAAATGGATCCTTTAAATATGTATCGTGAAACTTCTATCAAAACTTCAAGCCAGGGCAAGCTTATAGTCCTTCTTTATGATAAGGCAATCAATTCCATTGAAAAAGCAATTGTACTTCTTGACAGCGGCGATAAAAGACTTGACCTTGTTAACAGTTCAATAATAAGGGCTCAGGAGATTATTACTGAACTATCTGCATCTCTTGATTTTGACAAAGGAAAAGATATTGCATCAAACCTTTTCAGTCTGTATATATATTTTAATCAGCAGCTGATGAGCGCAAATCTTGAAAAAGATTCCAGCCATATTAAACCTGTACTTACAATGCTGCAGGATTTAAGAATTGCATGGAAACAGATTGAAAATACAAAGGACCAGGCATCTTCAGGTTCTGTAGGAATTGATGTTGCCGGTTAACAGACTTATTCAGGCGCAGGAAATTCTAATATCAAAGCTTGCTAAATATCTTCATCTTGTTAATATGCAGGAAAAATCAATTCAGGATGAGGATATAGAAAAGCTTTCTCTCCAGTGTGAAACAGAGAAAATACTTACAGAAGAATTAGTATCTCTTAATAAAACAGTACATAGTATTTTGAATGATTTGAAAAAGTATCTGCAATTTCAGATGATCTTAAGATGAAGTATGAAAAGAACAGAACTGAATGTACTGATCTGGCATTTCAGATAGAACAGAAAAACAGCGAAAACCGTAAAGCCCTTTCAGCTCTTATGGAAAAACAGAAGGTAAAAATGGATGATATTAAAAAGACAATATGTCCCGATATCAGAATCTTAAATGCTACAGCCTTTTCCGATTTGCCTGAAATGGTAGATCTTGAAGCCTGAAACGCTTTATTCAGCAGCTATTAAAATACTTTATTTATGCAGCTTTATCCGGCTGTTTGATAGAAATTCATTTTGTAATTATTCATCTGATAAGCAATAATTAACTTTGTGTGTGATTCCATATTCAAATAATATAAACAGTATTTCAATTACCTTGCCCGACAACTCATAACATGGTAGATATTATATATGAAAAAACCTTTTTATATACTTGACGGCTATAGCCTTATCTATAAATCCTACTTTGCATTTATAAGAAATCCGCTTTTTAACCATGACGGTGATAATACTTCTGCAGTTTTCGGATTTTTCCGATCTCTTTTCAGTTTTATAAGTGAATATAATCCTGAATATTATGCAGTTGCAATGGATTCCCTTGTACCGACATTCAGACATGAACAGTATAAGGAATATAAAGCAACAAGAGATAAAACACCTGATGATCTGCATGAGCAGATTCCCAGAATTGAAAAAAATTCTTGAAACTCTTGGTATTAAAACAGTAAGGGTGAACCGATATGAAGCTGATGATATTATAGCAAGCTATGCAAAGAAGTGCAGCAATGATGAGCGGCCCTGCTACATAATTACCGGCGATAAAGACCTTATGCAGCTTGTTGATGATAATGTTAAAGTTCTCAAGTCTGATAAATCAGGATATCTGGAAATTGATCATGATGGTGTTATAGAACACTACGGGGTAAGACCTGATCAGATAGTTGATTATCTCTCCCTTACAGGAGACTCTGCAGACAATATTCCCGGTGTAAAAGGTATAGGTCCCAAGACAGCATCAGGACTTCTTTCCGACTATGACACAATAGAAGGTATTTATGAAAACATAGAGAAATTAAAACCTGCAGCAGCTAAAAAGATGGAAGCTGATAAAGAAAGCTGTTTTATGAGCCGGGAGCTTGTCATGCTTGATTTTGAAACACCTGTTGATAAGGATATTGAGGATTTTTCAACTGAACACCTTAAATTCAGGGATGCAAGACCGCTTCTTGAAAAGGAAAATGCAAAAAGCCTTGTTAAATGGATTGATGCTAACTATCCTGATCCAGAAGGGCAGGGAGATCTGTTTTCCGCCTCTTCCTCCTCTGCTGCTTCCAATGCTCCTGCAGGGGGAAAAACTATTCAAAGAAAGAAGGCTCAGCCGATAATAACTCTTTAGAAGACTCTGATAGCGGAGCAGATACATCCTTTGGAAAGGATCCTGCATTAAGCGTAAAAGGGGAATATGAAACAGTTCTTAGCTACGATGATCTTGACCGGTGGATTAAAACTGTAAAAAAAGAAAAGATTTTGCCTTTGATATAGAAACAGATAACCTTGATACAATCAAAGCGAATCCTGTAGGATTTTCTATTTCTGTTAAATCAGGGGAGGGCTGCTATATTCCTCTTATTGCAGGAGGAGAGGAGGTTTTATCCGCCTCAATTGTAAAGAATAAACTTAAAGAAATAATTGAAGATGATAGTCTTAAACTTATAGGTCAGAATATAAAGTATGATTATAAGGTCCTAAGAATGTGGGGACTTAATCCGTCAAATATATGGTTTGATACTATGATTGCTGCATGGCTGGTAAACTCAAGGATCTCATCCTACAGCATGGACAGTCTCGCCGAATTTTATCTTGGATATGAAACTGTTCATTTTAAGGATATTGTACCAAAGGACAAGCTTTTTCAGGATATAAAACTTGAAACAGCATCTTTTATGCAGCAGAGGATGCTGATATTACTTTCAGACTTTATGAAATCCTCCGTCCCCTTGTAGAAGCTCAGTACAGCGATCTTTTCTACAAAACAGAAATGCCCCTGGTTTACATACTTGCAGAAATGGAGCTTGAAGGGGTTCGAGTCCGTAAGGATCCCTCGATGCATTAAGCCGGGATCTTGAAAGAACAATTGCAGAAATATCTGATGAAGTTTTTAAGCTTTGCGGGAAAGAGTTTAATATAAGCTCAACAAAACAGCTGCAGGAAGTCCTTTTTACCGACAGAAACTGAAGCCTGTTAAAAAAACAAAAACAGGATTTTCCACAGACAACACTGTTCTTGAAATTCTTGCTAATGAAGATCCTGTGCCTGCTCTGGTTCTTAAATACAGAGTGCTTGCAAAGCTTAAATCAACTTATGTCGATGCTCTTCCAAAACTTATTCAGAGCACTACTTCAAGAATACATACAACATTCAGACAGACAGGAACCCAGACAGGAAGGCTTTCAAGCACTAATCCCAACCTGCAGAATATTCCTATTAAAGATGATGAGGGCCGGAAGATAAGAAAAGCTTTTATTCCTACAGGAGGTAAAGTCTTCTTAAGTGCAGATTATTCGCAGATTGAGCTTGTAGTTCTTGCTCACCTTTCTGAAGATCCTGCTCTTATTAAAGCATTTACAGAAGGTATAGATGTCCATAGAATGACAGCTTCCCTGATATTCGGGCTTGAGCCTGAAGAGGTCAGTTCTGATCAGAGAAGAATAGCAAAGACAATAAATTTCGGTGTTATGTACGGAATGTCGGGTTTCCGTCTTTCGAGAGAGCTTAAAATACCCCGCAAACAGGCTGATGAGTTTATTGCTTCGTATTTTGCAAGATATGCAAATATAAGGAATTATATGGATGAGACTGTAGCATCTGCAGAAGGTAAAGGCTGTGTTTCAACTATTCTTGGAAGGGAAAGGACTATTGCAGGGATTAACAGTAAAAACAAGAACTGAAAAAAGCGGTGCAGAGAGAATGGCGGTAAATACCCCGATCCAGGGTTCTGCTGCAGATATTGTTAAACTCGCCATGCTGAATATAGACGCAGAGATAAAGAAGCGGGGATTAAAGTCAAAGCTTGTTCTTCAGGTCCATGATGAGCTGATTTTCGAGGTGCCTTTTTCAGAAGAAGATAAAATGAAGGATCTTGTTAAGAAAGAAATGGAAAGTGTCCTTACATTGAAAGCTCCTTTACGTGTAAGTCTTGAAACAGGAGAGAGCTGGGGAGATATGCATTGATTCCTTCTGCTTAAATTAAAGTGACAGCCAGAAATTATTCACAGGAGATAAATATTGATAGTTGCCGGATTAACCGGAAAATACTGTGCCGGTAAAAATACAATAGCTGCTCTTTTTGAGCAGAATGGTTTTATTCATATAGATGTTGATAAACTCGGACATGCTGCACTTCCTAAAATTCAGGATCAGCTGCTTTCTCATTTCGGTGAGAAAATACTTGAGGACGGTGTAATAAACAGAAAAAAACTGGGAAGCATTGTTTTTTTCCGATCCTGAAGAAAAAAAAAGTTCTGGAGAGCCTTATTCATCCGTGTATGGTTGATATGGTCCGTGAAAAATAGATAAAGCAGGTGATTACGATATAATTGTTAATGCGGCAATTCTTCATCAAATGAAACTGGACAGACTTTGCAGCGCTGTTGTATGGGTAGATGCCCCTCTTTTTACAAGAATAAAAAGAGCTTTAAAAAGGGATAATATTTCTTTCAAAGAAAGTCTTAAAAAGAATAAGAACACAAAGTAATCTCAACACTAATCTAATGCTGAAAAATTCCGATACTTATACTATAAGAAACAGCGGGAATTTTAATAGAATTTCCGCTTCAGTTGAAGAACTGATTGAAAAATTAAAAGAAGGGAACAGATAAAGATATGGAACAGCAGAAAATACTCTGGATAATTCTTTCAGTAGCAGTACTGCTTCTTGTAGTGCTTGGCGCAGGTTTATTTATGTTCAGTCCTGCTTCCGAAGCAGCAGTGATGATGCACAGCTTGCTTCTGCTAGAGTAATTACACCGGATGAATTTGACCCGATTGAATGGGCTCAGAAAGACGAAGGAATATCCCGGAATAGAAGAGGAAAAAGCTGAATCTACTGAAGCTGATTCTGAATTTGTTGTTGTTTACGGCGAATCCGGTGATAAGGAAACAGAAGAGGAAAAAACAGCGGAAACTCCCGCTCCTGCAGTTGCTGTAAAACCTGAGCCTGTTAAGCCGGTTCCTGTTGTTAAACCTGCACCTGTTAAACCGGCGCCTGTAAAACCTGCACCTGTAAAGAAAGTTAATGTTACAGAATTCTGGATTCAGACAGGTTCATTTACATCTGTAGCATCTGCAGAAAAAGCAAAACAGACTCTTGTTTCAAAGGGTTTTACACCTACTGTACAGACAAAAAATGTAAGCGGTACAAATTACTTTCGAGTAAGGCTGGGCCCGTATCCGTCAAAAGCGGAAGCAGAAAAATTTCTGCACTGGGTTAAAGGTATAGACGGTTTTCTTGAAAGCTATGTTTCAAAGGTTTATACAAAAGCGGTAATTTTCTTGAATGAATCAGATTGATTCGATTATATATATTTGGCTGCAGGTCGGGAGCTTCCATGATCTGCAGTCTTTTTTTATCTATGGATCAGTAATCAGTGCAGATTTTTTTGTGGCAGTTTGAATAATATATATAAATTGACATGATTTGACAGGATAATTTATCCGCCAGTTTTATTTTCCTTTGATAAAAACAAGACTTTCTATTTCAGGAAAATAAGATGTTTCTTTTACCATGAGAATTTTTCCTCTTGCGGAATTAACTGTTGATGAGATAAATATCCCGTTTGCAGTTTCCTTACCGTCCTTTTTTACAATAAAAAGCATTCCAGGATTTACCGCAGAATCAAAAAAAAGGTTCTATTGTTACAGTTTTATTATCAATAGCTGCAATCTTTCCGAAAAAAAGCAGATTGCCGGGGTATTCCCTGTATTCTTCCGCCCCCGGTGATTCGGGATCCTTCTGTAATAATTTTTCCTTTGATATAACAACTATTGTCGTGATACTAAGCGGCAAAACAGGGGAAGCATTTATTGCTCCGGTATAGCTTCTTTCCTGTTCT
>LQAH01000359.1_pt1 | contig 11106 bp, 17 predicted proteins | sample 1535791 | NCBI WGS metagenome assembly LQAH01 (sample SAMN04331585, study PRJNA305678) | bioreactor metagenome | isolation source: bioreactor_4 inoculated with Wadden Sea sediment 2nd replicate of a... | place: Germany:Bremen
CGAGATCAATGCAAAGGAAGCCTGGCGCTTGGGGCTGGTCCAGGAGGTGACATCCCCGGAAGCCTGCCTGGAAAAAGCCCTTGCCATCGCGGACACCATTTCAAAACAGGCGCCTTTAGGAGTTGCCGCCACCCTCCGTTCCAGCCGTCTGGCGAGAGCCCGTGGCGATCAGGCCGCCATCGACCGCCTGTTGCCGGACCTGATGCCGTTAATGACCTCCCGGGATGTCCAGGAAGGCCTGGCCTCGTTTCTGGAACGGCGGGAGGCCAAGTTCAACGGGCTTTGACACGACCAGAAAAAATGATCAAACCACCGCTTCAAACTTTGGAATAATGCCGCCTACCACCGGTTCATAGTAACGGTAAACGGTTTCTTCGCCGATCAGTGTATCGATCTGTTTCTGGATGGATTGTCTTTGTTCACTGTTTTTCCAGCGATTCCAGGCATCCATGGCATCCCAGATACTGACAACCAGGTATTCGCCTTCTGAATCCAGCGAAGCAAAGCTCTGATCCATGATATAACCGGGCTGAATACTTGCCTGGGACCTCAAGCGGACAATCAGAGGGGCCAACTGAGATGCGATTTTCTTATCATCGACTTTTCTCTGGATAATAACACAGATTGACATAACGACCTCCTTTTTTGAATACGCTACAGGCGTTTTGTCCAATATCCAAACAGTACCAGATCCTAAATATTCAAGCAACCGGTTTTAACACTCTGACCTGGTTTTATGTGATGGCATCCGACGACTCTTTCCGCAGGGCAACGGGCTTGCCGATAATCTCGGCCCAGACCACGGCCTGCCGCAGGCTGGGCCGGCGGCCATAGGGGTGAAGGGGGGGCAGCGGCACCTTCTTGGGAGAAGTCGGGGTCTTGATTTCCCGGTCTTGAACTTCAATTTCCGGTGCCGTTTTCTGAACCGGCGCGTCTACCGGTTCTCCTTCTCCGGATTGATCCCGGGTGTCGGTGCGAGCCCTCACCGTTTCCCGTGCCGGAGGCACCTCCCGTGCTTGCGGGATATCCCCGTCTTCGGACAGCTCATCCCAGAAGGTGCTGTCTGATGGTTCCGGTTCTGTTTCCTTTTGCTGTCTTTGCAGCCGGGCCTGCCTTTCCAGTTCCTGCAAAGACTCCTGTATCTGATCTCTGATTTTCTGAAAAAATGAAAATGGCGATGGTTTGGCCGGCTGTTTCCGTTTTTTCACCTTTTTCTTCCGCTGCCTGGCCTTCAGCCCTCGGACAAGCGTGGTGATGAGCAGAAAGAAAAAAAGCAGAATGATATTGATCAGGGTTTCAAAATCCATGACAACTCCTTGTGAAGCGGCAGACTTTCCGGAAAACCGGGTTCCGTCCAAAGCCTGCCGCTTCCTGCCTCAGCATTTATGAAGATTGATCTTCCCGGCCGTACCGGCTTCTTGCTTGGAGATCTGATCCCGCATCCGGGTGTCGGCGGCCACGTTTTTCATCTTGTAGTAATCCATGATGCCCAGATTACCGCTTCTAAACGCTTCCGCCATGGCCAGAGGCACCTGGGCTTCGGCTTCCACCACCTTGGCCTGCATCTCCTGGACCCGGGCCTTCATCTCCTGTTCCTGGGCAAAGGCCATGGCTCGTTTTCCTCGGCCTTGGCCTGGGCGATCTTCTTGTCCGCTTCGGCCCGGTCGGTTTCCAGCTCGGCCCCGATGTTCTTGCCCACATCCACATCCGCGATATCGATGGACAGAATCTCGTATGCCGTGCCCGCATCCAGGCCCTTGGTCAAAACCGTCTTGGAAATCATGTCCGGGTTTTCCAGCACTTTCTTGTGGGTTTCCGCCGATCCGATGGTGGTGACGATCCCTTCCCCCACCCTGGCCAGAATGGTCTCGGCCCCGGCCCCGCCCACCAGGCGGTCGATGTTGGCCCGCACCGTTACCCGGGAAATGGCCTTGAGCTGAATCCCGTCCTTGGCCATGGCCGCCACCATGGGCGTTTCAATCACCTTGGGGTTCACCGACATCTGTACCGCTTCCAGCACATCCCGGCCGGCCAGATCGATGGCTGCGGCCCGGTTGAAAGACAGGTCGATGTTGGCCTTGTCCGCGGCGATCAGGGCCTGAATCACCCGGGACACGTTCCCCCCGGCCAGATAATGGGACTCCAGGCTATCCGTGGGGATCTCCATACCGGCTTTCACCGCCATGATCTTGGATTCCACGATCAGTTTGGGCGGTACCTTTCTGAACCGCATGAAAATGATATTGATCAACCCCACCTTTGCCCCGGACACCAGAGCCTGGATCCATAGAGCAATATAGGAAAAGATAAAATAAAACAGGGCCAGAGCGATAATACCGGCAACAATCACCAGGATGTACATAATTTCCATGGAACTCTCTCCTTAATAGTTATTCAATTTTTTCTACCACCATTCTGTTTCCCGACACAAGGATCACCTTCACCGGCGTGCCGGAACTCACATAATCTCCATCGGTCACCGCATCCAGCCGGATATCCCCGATCATCACCGTACCTGACGGCCTCAGATTGGTCATGGCCACCCCGTTTTTCCCGACCCAGGCAGCCAGATCCGGTGACTGGGATGCCACGCCTTCCTCTCTGGACAATGTTTTGTGAAGGGACCAGGAAGAGGCACCCAGGGCCTTGAATGCCAGAGCCAGGATCACGGGAATGACAAACATATCCACCCCCACGAACACCAATCCCATGTTTGCGGAAATGGTGGTGAACACCAAATACAGGGAATACAGCAGCAATCCAGCCGCCAGAGCGGTCAGAAGACCGAACGACGGCACGAAAATCTCCACCACGATGACCACCAGCCCCAACAGCTGAAGCACCACAGGCAGCACATAGGCACTCATGGCCGCTCCTTTCCCGAACCTGTCGGTTCCACCGCCATAACGGTCACATGGTTCTGCGCCAGAGACACCACCCGAACCAGAGTCCCTGAATCCAAAAATTCTCCCTGGGTGATGGCATCGATTTTCCGGGATCCGATTCTGACTTTTCCGGAGGGCCGCAATGCCGAGACTGCGGTACCGGTCTGTCCCAAAGAAACAGAGCTGGCCTCATCCGATCCCACCAGGCTTCCCCTAGGGTGGTATTCAGATACGGCCCCTTGATCACTTTGGACACCCCGGCAAAACATACCGGACCATGGCCAGTGACATGACCAGGGCTCCGGCAAAGGACCCTACCACCAGGGCCAGGTTCCGGATCATCAGCCGCCCCTCCCACGGCAGTTTCGGGTCCGGCACCACAAACCCCTGAAAAGAGAGCACCAGCCCGGCGGACAGCACTAGGATACCGGCAATACCCGCCACACCGAATCCGGGCAGCACCAGCACCTCCACGGCAATGAGCAGGGTGCCGATCAGCAGCAGCAGCAGTTCCGTGTAATGGGCCAGCCCCACCAGGTATTGATTCAGAAACACCAGGGCCAGGCACACAATCCCCACCACCCCGAAAACACCAAATCCCGGGGCCTTGATCTCCGTGTAAAGGGCTCCTATCCCCACCAGCATCAAAATTGGCAGCAGCGGCTGGAGAAACCGGACAAATTTTTCCGACCAGGTCTCGGTCATTAAATTCAGAGTATAGTTTTCATGCCCCAAAAGGGCCAGTGCCTGTTCCAGATCCGTGACACTGGCCCGGGAAAAGTCCAGGTCATGGGCCTCCACATCATCCATGGTCAGCAGTTCACCTTCCGCCACCACAGTTTTTTCTGTGTGATCCGGGATTTTTCCTCTTCCGTGAGATCATTGAATTGCACCTGGTCCATGTACACGGTTTCACCGTCCATCGTCAATTGATACACCTCCATGCTTTTGGTGACCATGGATTCCGCCAGCACTTCAGGATAATTATTTTTTTGGCCAGGGCCCTGAACTGGGCTCTCAAAACCGTCTGGGTTTTTCTCCCACCTCCTTTTGTCCCTCACTAGTCTGGATAATGGGGGCACAATCTCCGATCAGGGTGTTGTGCTTCATGACCAGCACATTGCCGGCCAGAGCGATCAAGGCCCCGGCAGAGATCGCCCGTTTTCCACAAAAGAGACGGACTGCCCTGGGGAATATCCAATATGGTCTCCACAATATCCAGTGCCGCATCCACCCGGCCGCCAAATGAATCCAGCTGGAACACAATCAAAGCTTCCGGCTCGGCAGCCAGAATCTCATCAACGCTTCTTTTGATGAAAGCCGCCATGCCCGGTTCCACCGTACCGGTAACAGGGATGACATGAATGGTTTTATCCGCTTCAGGCAGTGCCCCTGTCCTGAAAAAAACAAACAGGATTACTGCAGCCAGAAACAGGATCAGCCGGATTCGGCCGTTTGTGAAACAAAGGTTCCCATCTTTTTCATAGATTTTTGTCCTCTACGGTGAGATGTCTGCGCTGATCTTTCAGTATACATAAAACAACTGGTTTTAACAAAAAACGGACAGGGTTTCATAACATCAAGACCGCTGCCAGGTTGTGCCAAAATTACAGAGGTGTCTCTCCAAATCAGTGATTGCCAAATCCATAATTTTTTCTATAAATCAAGCTTGCCTGACGGGCCAGTCCTTTGGTTAATTGTAACTGCAAAATTTTTATCACATTCTTGCTCATAAAAATACAAGGAAACCCACACATGGCTTCAACGGATAATAAAAAACTTGATTCCATTCTTTCTGAAGTTCACAAAACCCGGAAGGCGAGGGAAAATACCTACCGGGAGAAAGCACTTAAACTGTTTCCCTGGATCTGTGGCCACTGCGGTCGTGAATTTGAAGGCAAACGCCTGCGGGAATTAACGGTCCACCACAAGGACCATAACCATGACAACAATCCGCCGGACGGCAGCAATTGGGAGTTGCTGTGCATTTACTGCCATGATAATGTACATTCCCGGGATCAGGTGGCAGACGCCTATTCAGAAGGGCCGGATGACCGTTCTTCGGAAAAAGGGGGCGCCACCAATCCTTTTGCCGGTCTGGGGGATTTATTGAAAGGCAAACTGGATTGAAACATCTAAATTTACAATAGTGTCGAAAAATCGAATACAAACTTGCATTGAATCAGGAGGAAACATGAATCTACAACGGCCCAATGCCAATGACGCCCTACAGACCAAAAACCGGTCCCGGAACATTGCCCCGCAATCAGGGATTTGCAGCCGGTGCATCGATGGATGCAAAGGCAACTGCGATCTGTTCCATGCCACGTTCCGGGGCAGAGAGCTGCTGTATCCCGAACCCTTCGGCAGCATTACCGCCGGTGCGGACAAGGACTATCCCGTGGATTATTCCCACCTGAACATCATGGGATATGCCTTGGGTGCCAAAGGCATGGATCCGGACCCGGACAAGGCGACCTTTCCGGCCGTGAACACGGAAACCGAATACGGGGTGACCGACAAGGTAAAAATGAAGGTGCCCATTTTCACCGGAGCTCTGGGCAGCACGGAAATTGCCCAGAAAAACTGGGAACATTTCGCCATTGGCGCGGCCATCAGTGGCATCACCCTGGTGTGCGGCGAAAATGTCTGCGGCATCGACCCCAGCTGGAACTGAACAAACACGGCAAAGTCACCCGATCGCCTGAGATGGACCGACGGATCACCGAATACCGGCGGTTTCATAACGGCTACGGCGATATCCTGGTTCAGATGAATGTAGAGGACACCCGCAACGGGGTGGCCGAATACGTTATTGACAAACTGGGCGTGGAAACCATCGAACTCAAATGGGGGCAGGGGCCAAATGCATTGGTGGTGAAATCAAGGTCAACTCCCTGAAACGGGCCATCGAGCTGAAAAAAAGGGGATACATCGTCACCCCGGATCCGGAAATACCGGCCTATCAGGCAGCGTTCAAGGCCGGGCCCCTTAAACAGTTTGAACGTCACTCCCGGCTGGGATTCATTGACCAGGACAGCTTCATGAAAGAGGTGGCGCGGTTGAGAAGCCTGGGTGCCAGACGGATCACCCTTAAGACCGGGGCTTACCCCATGCGGGAACTGGCCATGGCCATAAGGTGGTCATCGGATGCCAAAATCGATCTGCTCACCATTGACGGAGCTCCGGGGGGCACCGGCATGAGCCCTTGGCGCATGATGACCGAATGGGGGATTCCTTCCATTTACCTGCATGCCATGGCATATGAACTGTGTCAGCGCCTGGAAAAACGGGGCCTGCCCGTGCCGGACATCGCCTTTGCCGGCGGATTTTCGTCCGAAGACCATGTATTCAAGGCCCTGGCCCTGGGCGCCCCTTACTGCAAAGCGGTCTGCATGGGCCGGGCATTGATGATCCCCGGCATGGTGGGCAAAACACGGAACGCTGGCTCAGAAACGAAGATGGAGGCCTGCCTTCCACCGTGTCCAGATACGGCACCACCAAGGATGAAATCTTCATGAACTATGAAGTGCTCAGGGATACTTACGGCAATGAGATCGACACCATGCCTTTAGGGGCCATCGGTATCTACAGTGCCGTGGACAAGATCAAAGTGGGGCTCCAGCAGATCATGGCCGGCTCCCGGAACTGGGCCGTGCCCCATATCAGCCGGAAAGATCTTTTCGCTCTAACCGAAGAATGTGCCAGAATTACCAAAATCCCTTACGTCATGAATGCCTACCGGGAAGAAGCCCTGGAGATCATTGACGCGTAACCATACAGGAGAGAGATATGTCTGATATTCTGTCTTTCATCAAGACAAAAAATCCGGGGGAACATGAGTTCCTCCAGGCGGTGGACAAGGTGGTGGCCTCGGTGAAGCCGCTGATCGACCGGCATCCGGAGTACCGTCAGGAAGCGGTGCTCAAACGGATCACCGAACCGGAAAAAGTCTTCATGTTCAGCGTTCCCTGGGTGGATGACCAGGGACAGGTGCAGATCAACCGGGGCTTCCGGGTGGGCATGAACAGTGCCATCGGCCCCTATGTGGGGGACTTCGATTCCACCCGTCCGTCACGCTGAGTATCATGAAATTTTTGGCCTTTGAACAGGTGTTCAAGAACGCGCTTACCACCATGAACATGGGCGGGGCCTGCGGCGGATCGGATTTCGACCCCAAGGGCAAGTCGGACCGGGAAGTGATGCGGTTCTGCCAGAGCTTCATGACGGAACTGCATCAACACATCGGTCCCAACAAAGACATTCTTACCGCCGACATCGGGGTGGGAACCCGAGAAATCGGGTTTTTGTTCGGGATGTACAAAAAAATTCACAGTGAATTTTCCGGGATTCTCACCGGGAAGAGCCTGACATTGGGGGGCAGCCTGATCCGGCCCGAATCCACCGGATACGGTATGGTGTATTTTGCAGCCCAGATGCTCGATACCCGAAACCAGACCCTGGAAGGCAAGACCTGTCTGATCTCCGGATCCGGAAACGTGGCCCAGCATGCGGCGGAAAAACTCATTGAATCAGGGGCAAAAATCCTGACCATGTCGGATTCATCCGGCTATATTTTTGATGAAGAGGGGATTGATGCCGGCCGGCTGGATTATATCATGCGGCTGAAAAATTTCAGGCGGGGACGGATCAAGGAGTATGTCAATAAATATTCAGAAGCAGTGTATGTGGAACACAATGCCACCCTGGATCATCAGCCCATGTGGGACATTCCGGCTGACTGCGCGTTTCCCTGTGCCACCCAGAACGAAATCAATGCCAGGGACGCCCGGCATCTTGTGAAAACAAGGTGACCTTGGTGTGTGAAGGCGCGGACATGCCCTGTGAACCGGAGGCTGTGGATCTGTTCCTGGATGAAAAAATCCTGTTTGCCCCTGGCAAGGCAGCCAATGCCGGCGGCGTGGCAGTGTCCGCCCTTGAAATGGCCCAGAACAGCATGCGGCTGAGCTGGCCCCGGCAGGAGGTGGATGACCGCCTGAAAACCATCATGAAAAACATTCACCAGACCTGTCTGGAAGCGGCCGAAGAATACGGGTTTCCCGGGAACTACGTGGCCGGAGCCAACATCGCCGGGTTTGTCAAAGTGGTGGACGCCATGCTGGATCAAGGGGTCATTTAATGAACAGGCCCGCAGCCCTTGTCAAGCCACGCAAGACCGTGAAAAGAAAGGCTGGGCTGCGGGCGGCTTTCCTGCGTTAACCAGAAACCCTGTCCAACCCTGTTTAAACGGGCCCGATCCGGAGGAATGCTTCCGGTTCAGGCCCCAAAATCAATCCCAGGGGATTTTCTGGATTCAGCCGGTTGATTTTATGTGTCTCCTTTTCATTCAACCGGCTTTTCAATCCCTGTATCAACCCGGAATCCCGGTGCGGCCCAATGGCCGTATAAAAAAACCGGACCAGGGCGGCCGTGATGTCAAAACGATCCAAAATGTCTGCTCCAAACGGGTGCTCGTTTGCATCAAAAAATTTTTCCGCGTATAGTCACATGAAAAAAAAAATACCACAGCAATGAGTTGAATTCCCGTCATAGCGGGTTTTATGGAACAAATGTCATGGACATTCTGAAAACAGTGTTCGGATATGATAATTTCCGGCCCCTGCAAAGAGAGATCATCGAACACATTCTGGCAAAAAAGGACACCCTGGTGGTGCTGCCCACCGGCGGCGGCAAATCGTTGTGTTTCCAGCTGCCGGCCCTGGTGTTTGACGGGCTCACCATTGTGGTGTCTCCCCTGATCTCCCTGATGAAGGACCAGGTAGACCAACTGCAGGAGATGGGAATTTCAGCGGTGTGCCTAAACTCCAGCCTGACCGCCGACCAGTACCGGCACCATGTGTCCCTGATCCGTCAGAACCGGGTCAAACTGCTGTATATCGCGCCGGAATCCCTGGTCCGGCCCCAGATTCTGAACATGCTCGAAACCGTGTCCGTGGAATGTCTGGCCATTGACGAAGCCCACTGCATTTCCGCCTGGGGCCATGATTTCCGCCCCGAATACCGGCACCTGGCCCAGATCCGGCCCCGGTTTCCCGATGCGGTCTGCGCCGCATTCACGGCCACGGCAACGCCTGCGGTGCAAAAGGATATCCAGGCCAGTCTGGTTTTTTCAACCGATGCCGGGTTCAAGGCATTCATCGGCAGCTTTGACCGGAAGAACCTGCTGATCCGGGTGATGTTCAAAGAGGCGGCTTTGCGGCAGACCCTGGATTTTTTAAACACCCATCAACAGGATTCCGGCATCATCTACTGTCTGTCCAGAAAACAGGTGGAAACCCTGTCCGCCCAACTGGCGGATCGAGGCTTTTCCGTGCGGCCATATCATGCGGGCCTCGAGGATGCTGACCGGCACCGGTTCCAGACCGAATTCATCCGAGACGATGTCCGGATCATGGTGGCCACCATCGCCTTTGGCATGGGTATTGACAAGCCCAATGTCCGGTTCGTGCTCCATTATGACCTGCCCAAAAGTGTGGAAAACTATTACCAGGAGATCGGCCGGGCCGGACGGGACGGACTGGAAGCGGAATGCCTGTTCCTGTTTTCCCATGCCGACATTCCCCGGTTGAAATCTCTTGTCACAGGCATGGATGCGCAGCAGAACCGGGCCGCCTGGTCTCATCTGGAGGATATGGTGCGGTTTGCGGAAGCCGAAGACTGCCGCAAAATCTGCTGCTGGCCTATTTCGGTGAGACCGTCAGACACGATGACTGCGGCATGTGCGACAACTGCCTGGCTCCTGCTGACCTGGCCCGGGATCTCACCATCGAAGCCCAAAAATTTCTATCCTGTGTGAAACGCACGGGTGAACGGTTCGGGGCCAGCCATATCGTCGATGTGCTCCGGGGGTCCGAAACCAAAAAGGTCTTCCAGTTCCGGCACCACCTGGTGTCCACTTACGGCATCGGCACCGATCTGTCCAGAAAACAGTGGTTCTACCTGTCCCGGCAGCTCCAGAGCAAGGGGTTTGTCCAGCGGGAAGAGACCTATGGCGGCCTAACCCTTACCCCGGCAGCCTGGGGGTGCTGAAGGGGGAAACGGCCGTGGCCGGATGGCTGGATCCCCGGCACCGGCTTCCCCAGGTCGAAAATGCGGCAGCCGGTGTCGACACTGCTGAATCAGCCCCCCATCCCCATCACCCGGACCTGTTTGACTTGCTGCGGCAAAAACGCAAAGAACTGGCGGACCAGGCCGGTGTGCCGCCCTATGCTGTGTTCCCCGATAAAACCCTAACAGAGCTGGCCACGTTTTTTCCACAAACGGAGGAGGATTTTCTGAACACCTTTGGGGTAGGTAAAACCAAGCTGGAAAAATACGGCCCGGCTTTCCTGTCGCTCATCACAGCTTTCTGCACCGCCCATGCCATTTCCGATGCGCCGGCAAAAAAGCCCCCGGGTCCGGTTGTCCCGGAAACCGTTACAGGGGAAAAACGGCATGTTCAGGTGGCCAGGCTGTATCATAACGGCATGTCTGTCATGGATATCGCCGAACAGTTTCATGTGAAACAACTCACGGTCACCAACCATCTGTACCGGTATTTCCAGGACGGAAACCGGATCGAATCCGGACATGTCACCGATGGGTGCGCGGCGCCACCCGATGTCCAGGAAAAAGTGCGCCAGGCCTTTGACACCCATGGACATCAGTTCCTGAAACCGGTGTTCGAGGCCTTGGACCGGGAAATCCCCTATGAGGACCTGCATCTGCTGCGGATTCATTACCTGTATATGAACCATGTCGGGCCGACTCCGAAAACGGACGAAAACACGAATCCTGATCCCGGCCAGCACACAAAAAAGCGGCAGAATGAAATCCATCTATACCATCAGCCATACCACGCCGGATATGACCATCGTTCACCTGCAATGACCCGTGCCGGATTGGAAAGTGCCCGCAGCGCCACATATCCATTGACAATCCCCGCAGATATGGTTGAGAAGGGCAATGTCATAATTGGGGGGAATATCCGGATCACCCATATTTTGATCTTTACAGATCTGTTCAGCCGGTCCGGACCCAAATCCGGTGATGAGCCCCGGATTTTCAAAAAATGAGAAAACAGGTGATATCATGGATGTACAGTACAACCGGACGATCCAGACCCTGGAACGGTTAAGAGCCGAATCCACCGCTGCCGGGGGACCTGACAAAATCAGCCGCCAGCACGCCCAGGGCAAGCTCACGGCCAGAGAACGGATCC
>LQAH01000360.1_pt1 | contig 11084 bp, 12 predicted proteins | sample 1535791 | NCBI WGS metagenome assembly LQAH01 (sample SAMN04331585, study PRJNA305678) | bioreactor metagenome | isolation source: bioreactor_4 inoculated with Wadden Sea sediment 2nd replicate of a... | place: Germany:Bremen
CCGGAAGCCATGGTTGAACGGATTTTGGCGGCCGGTGTCCGGGCCAGATGTCTGCTGATGGACAGCTGGTTTGCAATGCCGTGACTATGATGCCCTGGTAGCCCACACCACTATTGTTTTCCTGAGGTATATGTTTTTGGCGTATCAGCATCGGATAGAAACTGATGACAAGACATTTGGAGAATTGTTCTATGCCTGCTGTGACGAGGTTTCCGATATTTCATTTGTTGAATCGTTTTACAGGATAATGACGTTTGCCGGTAACCAATTGAAAAAGCTTGGCAGCCATTGCGAAAAACAGCGACAGCTTTTTTGATGCGGCAATAACTACAGCACTGCAATGTTCCGGTTTGTTAGAAACGCGAAAGTTAGCCAGTTATTGTTAAACCCGAAAGTTGAGTTAATAATTGTAAAAAGCCGTCTGTTAAAAAACGGTGGGGAATAAAACAAAAGCTGTCACCGGTACTGCGGATACGTTCCGGAACACTTCATGAAATATTCAGGCTAAAAAACCACCCCAATCGGACTGCATGTTTGGAGAACTTTTAAGATGATGTCAAGGAAGATGGTTTGAAAATTCTCCGGAACCAAGAGTTTTTTGACAGCTCTGAAAAGGGGCATTCTTCAGACAGATGCGGGTGCTGAACATCACTTTTTACCTTGCGCGGTCAGATATGAATCGATCATATTCAGAATGGTCGTCTGACACAAATCAAGATCAACAGATCTGATATCTGCCACCCACTGAATGCTCACACCGTCCAGCATGCCCTGTATTACTGCCGGCAGGTCACCTTCGCGCGGCAGGGTGCCGTTGTCTTTCCCAAGGATGAAATGAAGCCGGTCCCGGCATTCCCTGTATTCATGGGCACCAAAAATGGAATGTTGTCCTGAAGAGTTCAGGTTAAAACCCAGTTCCATGAGAATAAGGAACTTTTGCCTGTTTTGCCTGATGAAGTCAAAATAGGCCCGGATATATTTTTCCAATTGACTTTTATCAGAGTTGTCCTGTTTCATCTCCTTGATGGTATAGGTTCTTAATTCTTCCAACATGGCAGCGCCGGTCTGTTTGACCAGATCTTCCTTGTTCTTGAAATAATAAAAAATAACACCTTTGCTGAAACCTGCCTTGGCCGCAATTTTAGTAAGGGTTGTCTGCTGGTAGCCTCTTGTTGCAATCATTTCAATGGCGATATCAATAATCTGCCTGCGCCGATGGATTTCAGTGAAAGATTTTGTTTGTTTGGCTCCCATTCCTGTATTCACGATCCTTTTTTTGTCCGGTTCAAATATTTGATTTCTGGTCCGTTTGTAAACTATTCCCCAAAAGCTGTCAATAAAAGCGCTAAAGATCGAAAAGACCGGATCTGCTGCCTGGAAAAAAAAGTTGACATTTGTTCCGTGAGTTAATAATCTGACCAAAAGTCAATTAATTAACCTCGAGATAATTTTATGCTCGCATCCCAGGAGACAGCAAATGACCAACACCGATTTTCAATACCTATGGCAGTTCGTGGAGCACTGGGCAAAAACCCATCCGGATCGTCCGGCGCTTCGGTTTAATGAAACAATCCATTCATGGCAAAATTTTAACCTGCTTTCAGACAGGCTGGCCTGCGTATTTCTGGAAAAAGGAATAGGGAAAAACGATGTCATCGCCACCATGCTGCCCGCGTCAACCGCGTATGCCATGGCCCTGATTGCAGCCGACAAAATCGGGGCTATTGTTTGTGCAATTGATGTTAAATACAAAGCCGCAGATTTGTCCCTGGTCCTGTCCCACGTGAATCCCAAAATGATCCTGGGGATGGAAAACCGCATGCAGATGTGATGGACCCACTTGAAACCGTGGTTGAACAACTGGGCTTTGCAGGGCGTGTTCCGATTGAGCGGGTCACCACAGATACCCTGCCCTATGAGACGCTGTTACATCAGGACGGTCCGGAACCGGAAGGCCTTAAAAAGCATAAGTCATCCCAGTCTTTGGATGATGGGATGCTTGTTATATTTACCGGCGGTACCACTGGTGTCCCAAAAGCCGCATTGTTATCAAAGAGAAATGTTGCCGGAATGGCACGAGCTGAAGCTGATTTTCTGGAACAACTCCTGAAAGACAATAATGCGGCCGGACGGGAGAAGATACTGGCAGCCCTTCCCCCTAGTCATGTGGGAGGCACAGTGGAATTTTTCGGCAATGGAATCACCTCGGGAAAGGAGATCATTATTCACGAGGTCTGGAGCCCTTTGCGTGTTCTTGAGACCATTGTTACGGAAAAGCTGCCGTGGGTGGGCGGGGTGCCGACCATGTTCGCGTTGATGCTTTTAAGACCGGAGATACAGCACATGGATCTGAGCTGCCTTCAGTTTGTTGTGATGTCTGGTGAAAAAGTGGAAAAGAACTGGTGCAGATGATTCAATCCGTGATCTGTCCGAACATTATTGTCGGGTATGGCAGCACCGAAGGAGGGGCAGAGGTCACCTTTACCCGGTTGGGCGATGATTTGGAAAAGATCTGCAAAGGATATGTGGGGCTTCCCGTTGCCGGAATGACCGTAAGAATCGCAGACATAAGCGGGAACAGCCTCCCTGCGGGCCAGGTCGGAGAAATACAGACCAAAGGAGATTTTTCCATTCTACGCTATTTTAATATGCCAAAGGAAGATAAAGAGGGGTTTTCAGAAGATGGCTTCTGCCGGACAGGGGATTTGGGATACCTGGATGAGACTGGTGGTCTTTATGTCAAGGGACGGATGAAACACATCATTCGTGTGGGAAGTTACACGGTGATGCCCTCTGAAATTGAGGAAGTTGCGGCGCAAGTACCGGGGATAGCCATGGCAGCAGCCATCGGCGTTCCTGACAAGATCTTTGGAGAAAAGGTGTGGCTGGTGGCGTCTCCCATGCCCGGTCACAGCGTGACGGAAAGTGATATTATTGATCACTGTCGTGAAAAACTGGCCAAGTTCAAAGTTCCGGAAAAAGTTGTTTTCTGGGAGAGCCTCCCCATGACCAGGGTCGGCAAGGTTCACCGGATACAGATCCAGAATCAAATTGCAGAAACATTAAATGGAGAAAACGTCTAATGGAAAAAGTGCTTTATCAAAGTGAAAATCAGATTGGAACCATCACCCTGAACGATCCGGAAAATGGCAATACAATAGATGATAAGACCCTGACGCGAATCACAGACGTCTTTCGCCTGAGCGGTCAGAACAAAGATGTCTGTGTCATATACAAAGCAGCAGGGCCGAACTTCACCTTTGGTGCCAACTTAAAATTCGGTTATGAAATGATGACAAATCCGGACAAATCCCGGGCGGAAAAATACCTTTGGAATTTCCAGGAACTGACCCGCGCAATGCTGGGGCACCCGGGTATTATTATCGCAGGATACCAGGGGTATGTTGTGGGTGGGGGTTTGAACACACCCTTGTTTGTGATCTGAGAATTGCAGCTGAAGATACGATTATTCTGCTTCCCGAATTGGATGCCGGTCTGTTTTTTTTCAAATGCGTCCACACAATTACTGACCAAGATCATCGGACTGGGCAGAGCCAAGCAGATGATGCTCATGGGTGAGACGATGGATGCCCGGAAAGCCTTGGATGTGGGGCTCGTCAGTCATGTGTGCAAAAAGCAGGATCTTGACGGAACTCTGGCAGACATTGCCGGAAAAATAGTTGCCAAGGACCATACCGCATTAAAACTTTTCAAAGAAATCATGAACATCGCCCATGAAAAATCGATGGAAGACATCCTGTACCGAGAAGGCCGTGCCATGATCGCCTCGGGCAGTTCACAGGGCGCCAGAAAGAGATTAAACGCTTTTATCAACAAAAAATAATCAGATTGCACCCAAAAGGAGTCATCGTGACCCAGATGCTTGAACGATCGTTGTCTTTGCCAGGAGCCGTAGGTCTTATTGTTGGATTTGTTGTTGGAGGGTCAATATTTGTCCTCACACCGGAACTGGCCGGGATGACAGGCCCCAGTCTCTGGCTCGCCTATGGGCTGAGCGCCATCCCGGCAGTTTTTGCATCACTTTACCTCATCCAGATTGGAGGGGCTCTTCCTGTTACCGGCAGCAACTATATTGCAGTTACCAGATGGGTATCTCCCTCTGCCGGGTTTTCCTCTTCCATGGCAACCGGCATCGCCATGGTCAGTGGCAATTGTCTGATGGCCTGGGGCTTTGCAGAGTATCTGGCACCCTATCTGCCTGGAATTCCAATTACCCTGAATGCCGTGGCCGTCATTGTGTTCTTTGGTATTGTAAATTGGTTCGGATCAAAGCTATTTGAAAAAATACAGATTGCCATGATGGCCATCTTTGTTTTAGCCATGCTCATGTTTGGTGTGGGAGGGATCCTCAATGCCGACCCAGCCATCCAAACCCCGTTTTTGCCAAAGGCACAGGGCCGTTCATAACAGTGATCGCCATTGCGACCTTTTCCTGGGCAGGTGTTATTTCCATTGTGGAGGTGGCCGGGGAAGTGAAAAACCCACGGGTCAACATTCCGTTAAGCATTCTGATCTCCATGATTATTATCAGTATTTTATATGGGGTCCAGACCTATGCCCTAACCGGAACATTGCATTGGCAGGAGGCCGCCCGGATTGGATCAACAGCAGTTTGGCAGCGGCATCCACATTCCTGCCCGACTGGTGTGTTCAGGTGATTTCACTGGGTGCGCTGATGGCCATGGCGACCTCGATCAATGCTGTGATGATGATGGGTGCAAGGGAGGTGCTTGTCTGGAGCCGGGATCAGGTGATCCCCAGGCTTTTGGCGCGATTCACCCGGAATATAAAACGCCTGGCAGGGCCATTGTTTTATTCACCCTGTTATCTATCCTCGGTGTTTTGTTTGCAGCAGGGATTCAAAAATATGCCCTGATGGTCATTTTTGCCGTGATGGTCATTCAGTTCCTGGGGGCGACCGCAGCGTTAAGAATGCCGCGGAAAGCCCCGGAAATATATCAGCAAGGTCTTTTTCAATTCACTCCTTTCTGGCGGTGGTTCATCTGGGTGGGGTGTGCTGTTTTTTTTATTTTGATATTTCTATTCGGATTTCTGGCTGATTACCAACCGGACTGGTCTTTTTGGGGCTTTTGAGTGTAACTCTGGTCTATTGGTTGGCCAGAAAACTGTTTCTTAGAAAACGAGGCATTTGCCTGGAATCCAATCTAAAACAGCTCAGTGATTTCGGCATATTGGAGTTGGGAAGCATCGACTGAATCAGACTTGTTGAATCGCTTTACAGGATAATGACGTTTGCCGGCAACCAGTTAAGAACGCTTGGCAGCTATTGTGAGAAAACAGCGTCAGCTTTTTTTGATGCGGCCATGACTACAGCACTGCGATGTTCCGGTTTGTTAGAAAACGAAAGTTAGGCAGTTATTGTTAAACCCGAAAGTTGAGTTAAAATGAATGAACTTTATGGCAGCGGAATCAAGTGGCACAGATAGTAAATCAAGTGCAATGGGGGATTTCCAAAGCATGAATTTTTATTAAACTATTGAAGACCTAATTTAAGCGTGCTAACATATTGTCAAAACTGCAACTGAAGGTTTAACATGGCTTTTACTGGTAATAGAAACAGTCCTCAACCATCTGCTATTTTGGAAAAATCAAGAGCACTCTTTTTTAGCATACCTCAAAAAACTTTCTATAAAGATGTTAACTACCATCGTTTCTCAGAATCTAAAAATCAAGCCGCATGCACATATTTTGATTCAAAAATGGCGCCATATATCGAGCTGTCTGGGCCAAAATTTGTGTCATAAAATACTATATTCGAGATGAGGGGTATCATCAGTTGTCAGTCGAAGTGGAAATTATTGATGAGAAACAAAAAGGGAAAAACTACAACTAAATTGATATAGCATGGAAAAATAAATGACTATTTTTAAAGCTTATGACATTCGCGGCCGCTACCCATCTCAATTTAATGAAGAAAAAGCCTATTTTATTGGTTTGGCTATAGTAGAGCTTTTTAAGCCTGAAACTATTGTTGTAGGGATGGATGCCAGGCAATCGAGCGATGCAATCTCTGCCGCACTTACGAATGCATTGATCGAATCAAAATGCAAAGTTATCAATATTGGCCTGGTTTCAACGCCGATACTGTACCATTATGCTGCTGTGAATAAAATCCCCATGGGACTAATGATCACAGCATCGCATAATCCAGAAAATTATAACGGGATAAAATTATGCCAAAATGGTGCGTTCCCATTAAATTCTGAACAAATATCAAACATTGGAAAATTATCCACCGAATTAAAGAATAAACTTACAACCCCACGATGTAATGCAGGTTATAAGTCGGATATGCCAGCTGTAAGCGATAATCCTTATCCTGAATATATTGAAAGCGTTCACAGAAAAACATCTTTTAGAAAAGGGTTTAAAATAGCTGTTGATGCCGGAAACGCAATTTGTGGCTACGTCATACCAAAAGTTTTTGGTAGATTGCCCGTAGAAATAATTCCGTTATATTTTGAGTTAGATGGCAGATTCCCAAATCATCAACCAGATCCTTTAAAAAAGAAAATACTATCGAGTTGCAGCGTAAAGTAGTTGAGCATAATTGCGACTTTGGTGCTGCTTTAGATGGTGATGGTGACAGGGTGATGTTTATAGACGAAAAAGGAAACTATATCCCTGGCGACTTAGCCACGTTGCTCATTGCACTAGATTTTCAGAAAAAAGAACAGCCTCCAAAGAAAATAGTGATTGATACACGAATGAGTAAGTCGGTAGTTGAGGTCCTCAAGGAGCATGGTGTGGAAGCCATTAGAGGTCGTGTGGGACACAGTTTCGTCAAATCAAATATCAATAAATTTGGTGCCTTTTTTGGAGGAGAGCTTTCAGGGCATTACTATTTTAGAGATAATTACTATGCTGAAAGTTCCGACTTGGCCATTATTTCAATTCTTAATATCTTGAGTGCTTATAAAAAACCTCTCTCAGAACTCGTTAAAGAAAATTCAAGATATCATCATAGCGGTGAAATAAATTTTATTGCATCGAACAAAAGTGAGATAATGGATATGCTTACAAAAAAGTATGATGATGGCAACATCCTTTTTATCGACGGAGTAACCATAGAATACCCGTCTTGGTGGATGAACGTTAGACCCTCTAACACCGAAGATATCCTACGTCTAAATCTTGAAGCAAAAACGGAATCAGAGATGAAAATGCGCATAGATGAAATTGAAAAATTCATCTGTAATAATAAGAAATAAACACCCACCGCTCAAAGCCGGTGGGTTTAAACTCGCGGACTGAAAGTCCAGCAATACCGGCTATATAGCCGGTTGAAAGGAATCACTCGATTTCAAATTTATGCGTCGCATTCTGTCAGAAGGGGAAATGTTTGGCGGTGCCGATACCAGAAGATGGACATGATCCTGCTGACAACGCCACGCATGATGTGGATCTCAAACCGTTCACAAATTTGACGGACAAGCTCTCTGACACAGGGGGTAGACTATTCTTGAAGTACCTGGGAGTGGATAACGAATAGTGTACGCTTTAGCCGACTTTCAGGATTTTACCAGAGGCAGCATGGATCAACAAACCAAAACAAAAAGAGAACGAGTTAATTCAAGTTTAATTTTATGAAAAATGTGTCTCGTTTTTGTTAACATATTCCGTCCGGCCCGCAGACCCCCCCCTGTACCCGGCGGAGGTCGTGCCGGATACAGGGGGGGGACCGCACTAAAAATGATGAGCCGGCCGGCACTCACTTGACTCTTAACTGGCAAGCCGGTTCCGTTCCTCTTCCTTGCCCTTGAGTTCGAACCGCTTGACCTTGCCCGTCGCCGTCTTGGGCAGATCCTCCACAAAATGGATCCACCGGGGAAACTTATAGTGGGCCAGCTCTTTTTTCACATAGGATTTGATCTCCTGTTCCAGTTCCAGGGATGCTTCGAACCCTTTGTTCAAAACGATATAGGCGCTGGGTTTCACCAGGTTTTCATCGTCCCTGCCCGGCACCACAGCGCTTTCCAGAACAGCCGGATGACCGATGAGGCAAGCCTCTACCTCAATGGGGGATACCCAGATGCCGCCCACCTTGAGCATGTCATTGGACCGGCCCACATAGTAGAAAAATCCTTCCTGATCCACAAAAACTTGTCATCTGTGTTGAACCATTCGCCCAGCATGGCTTCCTTGGTTTTTCATGCTTGTTCCAGTAATAGGCGGCTGTACTGTCCCCTTTGATCAGAACCGTGCCGATTTCACCCTCAGGCACTTCCTGAAGCTGGTCATCCACGATTTTCGCCTCGTATCCGGGCACCAGCTGGCCCGTGGAACCGGGCCGGATATCCTCCACCCGGTTTGAGATATAGATGTGGCTGACTTCCGTGGACCCGATGCCGTCCAGAATGTCCACGTGAAACCGGTCTTTCCACCGTTTGAACAGATGGGCCGGCAGCGCTTCTCCGGCGGACGTGCACAACCGGACGCCGTCCATGCTCCCCCCTTCATGGGCCATCATGGCCCCGTAAAGTGTGGGAACCCCGTAAAACACGGTAGGTTTGTATCTTGCAATGGTATCGAACACCGACTGCGGGGTGGGGCGTTCCGGCATCAGCACGGTGGTGGCCCCAACACTGAAGGGAAAATACAGGCTGTTGCCCAGGCCGTAAGCAAAAAACATCTTGGCTGCGGAAAAGCACACATCGTCTTCCCGGATCTTGAGCACCTGTTTTCCATAAGTTTCCACGGAAAACAGCATGTCATGCTGCAGGTGGACCGTGCCCTTGGGTTTGCCGGTGGAACCGGAGCTGTACAGCCAGAAACAGGCATCATCCGGTCCGGTGGGGCCGGTTCCAGTGTATCGGGCTGCCTTTCGACAAATTCCTCATAAGACACGGTGTCCGGCTTCTCACCCTGTCTGTTCACCACCACAATCTTTTCCAGAAACAAAAGATCGGATTTGACTTCCTCGATGTTGAAATACAGGGATTCATCCACCACCAGGACCCGGGCCCGGCTGTCATTTAAAAATACAGATAATCCTTGGGCCGCATCAGGGTATTCAGACAAATGGGGACCGCTCCTGTTTTAATGGCACCCAGAAACGCAGCCGGATACAGTTCCATGTCCAGCATCAAAAGCGCCACCCGGTTTTCCATGCGGATACCTGAAGAGGCCAGGGCATTGCCGAACCGGTTGGCTTGTTTCGTCAGTTCGCCATAGGTCAGCTGCCGGTCTTCACAGACCACGGCCACTTTGTCTTCCCGGCCTTCCCGGATATTGCGGTCAAGAAAATAATCCGCTGCATTGAATCTTTCCAGTCCAAGATATTCGAGTTCCATAAATGACTTCCTCCTCAATTAATATTTTTCCAAGACAGGATGGAAAAAAAGTTTCAGACTGTTTTCTTCGGTTTTACCGGGGGTGGTCAGCCATGAAACCACAAAAAAGACAACACCGGCAACAAGGAACGACGTCAGAAATCCATTGAGCTGAAACATGAATGCTTGGGGGAATAAAACCATGTTCTTGCCCCCCAGAACGAAAAACAAGACGTTCATGAAAACGCCGGACAGGGTGGACAGGATCGCTCCGGCGGCAGTGGCGCGTTTCCAGTAGTAGGCCCCCACAGGGCGAAAAAGGTTACCGCCACGGTGCCGAAGGCGATCACGGACAGCTCCGCCACCGGCGTTGTGGGATTCCAGGCGATCCATACGCAGACGGCCATGATGAGAGCCACAAACACCCTGGCCAGATTGATGAACTGTGAGGGCTGGGTATTGGGACGGAATGTCCTGACCACATCTAAAGACAAATTGACTGCGTTGCCGAACACCAGGCCGTTCACTGTGGACATGGCAGCCGTAAACCCGCCGGCCACGGCCAGGGCTGCCAGCCAGTCCGGCATGGTGGCACTGGCCACCAGCCCGTAAATTTTATCCGCTTCCACCCCTTTAGACCCGGCACGATGACGTTGCCGGCGATTCCGATCATCGTGGGCATCGTGATCACAAAGAGACAGATCCCGCCAAAAGAAAGAAACATGGCCTTCAGGCCCTTGGCCGACCGGCTGGAATAGGCATGCATATAAGGCTGGGGAAAACACACGCATCCCAGGGCCATGGCCGAGGCCATCCCGAAAATCATGGGATAGCTCCACACCTTGCCGCCGGCCCAGCCGATCTGGAACAGATTGGGGTGCTTGGCCATGACCAGTTCCATGGTCGGGACAAATCCCCCGTTTTCATCATCACGAAAAAGAACAGCACAAACACCATGACCGAGAAGAACACCCCCTGAATCGCATTGACCCAGGCGGCCCCTTTCATGCCCCCCATCATCAGATAAATGGCGATAAAAACGGTACAAAAAACAGGCCCGCGCGAAAGGAGATGAGACCGTCACTCATAGCTTCCAGCATTACGCCGATGCCCTGGATCTGGGCCACTAGATAGGGAATGGATGCCACCAGCACCACCAGTACCAGAATAATTTTCATGGGGGTGCCGTACCGTTCACCGAACGGGGCCCCCATGGTCATCCATTTACGGGCCCGACCCAGAAGAAATGTTTTTTTATGCATAAAATACCATAAAAACCCCAGAGGGACCAGATTGGCAGTAAGCACATACAGGGATCCATACCCCAAACGATATCCGAAGCTGGACATCCCGAACATAGAGAATGCACTTAAAAAAGAGGCCAGAAGACTGAAGATCAGTACAAAATACCCCAGGCTGGAACCGGCGACAAATAATCATCCGCGCTTTTGGTAAATCCTTTGCGAAAAGCGATATAACTGATGAAAACAGATACAAAACATAAACTGGTGATAATGATAACTGCGATCATGAGCGGGATTCCTCCATTTCTGTTCTTCTCAATGTTTCCACAATGTCTTCCACATCCCTGTCATACAGTGCCAGATCTGTCTGAAACAGATAGAACCATTGCAAAACAAACAGTAACGCCCCGATAAGAAGCAGATAAAACGCCCAGGACGGCATTCCCAGAATCAGGTCAACCTCACCATAGCTGCCATACCCGATTGGACACCAGCAGAACAATGTAAGCACAATAAACACCATTAA
>LQAH01000362.1_pt1 | contig 11018 bp, 13 predicted proteins | sample 1535791 | NCBI WGS metagenome assembly LQAH01 (sample SAMN04331585, study PRJNA305678) | bioreactor metagenome | isolation source: bioreactor_4 inoculated with Wadden Sea sediment 2nd replicate of a... | place: Germany:Bremen
CATAGGAATTCCGATTAGATTTTCAATAACTTGTTCAGAACGACATGGTTCCACTCTACCAAAAGGTCTTCTGAACATTTAAGTGTTAGGGTCACACATGGAAAAGCTTTGGTCAATTTCTGAATAGAGGCATTAAGATATGCATCTATCGAATATTTCTCTTGAAATTGTCGGATATGCATCAGGAGATAAAAGTTTAAACTGATTTAGTAAGAGAATGGATTTATTCAAGTGACCCGTAATACTTGTAGCAAGAATACCTATAGAATCAAGATGTTTTTGCAGTTCGCTACGACTGATCTTATTGTCTTGGAATGAATGCACAAATTCTTGATTTGCCCTCGCAAGGTAAGTGATGCTTGTCAGGCTATTTCCTAAAGGCGTTCCCATCTCATGAGCTATACCCGATACGAGTCCAGCTAAAGAAGCCATTTTACGCATTTCAACCATGTCTTCTTGTGTTTTTTTCAATTCCTGAAGAGCATTACTCAACTTTTCAGTTCGTTGCTTCACCTTCTCTTCCAAGTTTTTGTTCAATAAAAGCGTCTTTTCATAAAGGGCTCGATTCTCTTTTGATTGATTAATAATAATTTCGTTTTGACGAATAATTTCCTTAGACGAATGAAGAATTTTATTCACATACCCACTAAAGTAAGTCGATGCTTTTTCTTCTTCTACACCCAGCTTATTGAGTATTTGCATCACTGTCAAAATATCTAAAGTTCTTGAGCCTAAATCGTATTTATGTTTAATAGATTCCGGAATTTTATCCACTTCTCCTGGAGATATCCCGTAAGAAATACCTTCTATGTTCAGATCGCTCCCTGGATAATAGGGAATCAAGTTTAAATCGTCAAAATCCAATTCTATCAACATTTCTATGGCTTCTTCCGCTGATCTCTGAGTATCATTTACCATGAGTATTTTTTCATCTGTTGGTAGGGTCGCCAATAGGTCAACGTATTCATAACCAATAACACGTTTAGCTATGATTATGTCATTACTTTGTTCAATTTTACTTATTTCAGAAGCTTCTTCATAAGCTTCTTTGCTTGAGAAAATGATCAGTTCGTTAGAAAAATGACTTGGTAAGGAAGGATACGCTTCATCATTGTTGGATTCTATCAAATAAATAGAAACATTAACGAGATCTTTATATATTGGTCTAGCTGATTTACCAACCTTATTGCTGTATTCTGTGTTCCGCAAATAAGTATTATTTTATCTCGCATATGCCCTCCCCCTTCTTAGATTCATACCTCACATACACTTTTCTAAACAAAGTCAATATCTTATCCCCTATGCTATAAGGGTCACAATAACTCAACATCAGCATAGATATAACCATCAATATACCTACAAATTTAAGCATGTGTTTAAGCCAACGTTCGTAAGGTAGCTTTGCAATTGTAAGTGCACCCATTACAACACCTGAAGTTGGGGTAATTAAATTAATAATACCACTTGCTGCTGCATAGGCTGTAATAACGATTGATGCACCTGTCCCATCTGTTGTTTTAAAAACAAGATCACCTAGTGGTCCCATTATTGGCATAGATGCACCTGCTAAACCAGATGTTGATGGTATAAGAAAAGACATTGGTAAATAGAATAGGAAGGTTAAATTAATAAAAGGAACTTTACCAAAAGCCTCAAGAGCTGTCGACCCCCAATAGAGCACTGTCGCGTCCATGCCACCGGCAGTCATCACAATTTTTATACCACGTGAAACACCAATTATGAGAGCTACACCTAAAAGGCACGGGCACCTTTAACAAAAGTATCAACTATTTCTTGCTCTTTCATACGCGATACAAGACCTATCAGCAAAGACATAACAAAGAATAAGACTGTCATTTGCCCAAACCACCAATCACCTAAAGCTGCCGAATGGGTTTTGATTGCATCGTAATTGTCCCAATAGGTTTGAGCCGAATTAGACTGCAAACCTAAAACAGGAGCTTTCTCCGCTAAAAAATTATAAGCATTTTCAAAAAGGCTTATATCAAACTTCCAGGCCCATGGAATTACACCTAAGATCATGATTACAAAGGTTAATGAAAACAAGACAAGTACCATTACATGTTTACGGTTTAACTTCAGTTCTTCCGATGTATGCTTATGCAAAAAATGTTTGATATGAGACTCATGTAAATCTGCAACAATGGATTGGGATGGATCAGCTTTACCTTGCTGCATATCGCATGGTAAGCATAATAGCTGCCAGTTGAACGACAACAAAAGTATAAGACGATGTCCTATGCCAACACCTAAAGAAAGTCCGACTGCTTCTGATGCAGCACCTATGGCAAAGGGATTAATTGTTGAAGCCAAAACACCAGTTCCTGCTCCTAACAATATGACCATAACGGCCGTTACAACATCGTACCCCGCTGCTAAGAAAACAGGAATGATTAAGGGATAAAATGCAATGGTTTCCTCAGCCATACCATAGGTTGTACCACCAAGACCAAACAAAACCATAAGAATAGGTATAAGCAGGTTTTCCCGCCCTTTATTTAGGTCTAAAACTTTTGCAATCCCTGCATCTAAGGCACCGGTTTTCATAACAACTCCTAAGAAGCCACCAATAACCAAAACGAATAAGGCAATGTCAACAGCATCAAAAAAACCTTGTACCGGTGCCGACAATATATTATAAATGCCTTGCGGGTTAGACGGAATGGATTGATATACCCCATCTACCCACTCACCTGATGGGATTAACCATGTTAGTAAAGCAACTACACATATAATACCCATGAGTATTGTATATGCCGTTGGCATGTTATTTTTTTCATTTTGAATCTCCTTTTCTTCTTTTATAGAATTCTTTCTTATAGTAGTAACTCACTTAACTTCCTATTTGATAATTACAATTTATTATTTAAAACCTTAATTAATATCTGTTTTAAGTAGTCTAATCACGGCTTCAGCATAGATCAACATAGCCATTTTTAGATCGCCTAAAGAAATATGTTCATTGGGTTGATGCTCTGTTTTAGGCCTGCCAGGAAAAACAGAACCAAATGCAACACACTTATCTAAAGCCCTTGCAAAAGTGGCACCGCCTGCTGTCATAGGTTTACTCTCAAGGTCACCCGTTACCTTTTGATATGCTCCCATAAGGGTTTTAACTAATGACGAATCTTTAGAAACATGTATAGACCTTAAATAGTCATGCTCTATATAATCTAACCATAAGATTCTGCTGAACCTTAAGTAACCTTTAATTTCTTCAACATCTGCTGTAACTGGTACTCTTAAATCTAAACAGAGTTCAGACTCTAAAGCGTTAATTTTCATTTTGCCTAAGTTTATTTTAAGCTTTCCTGAGATTGCATCTTCTATGGCCCCAAATATGTTCTCTCCATGAACGTCTTCAGACAATTGTTCACTTACAAACTGAATAGCTTCATTGCTATTTTTAATTTGATTTAAGGCTATACATAACCTCGACGCTGCATTGATACCATTTTCTGCAACTTGCGCATGTACACTTTTCCCTTTAAGCCATATTTCGTTTTCTAATGAATCGTACTCAAAACCTAATTTGTCCAAAGCTTTTTCCAAAGTCACTCTCATTTTGCCTTGGTATATAGCTTTGGATGGTACTGAATTAAATGCTTCTCCTGCATCAATGACAACACCTGACATTCCGTCACCCATAAGCTTGACTTGTATAAGCGCTTTTTCAGCATAAATAAGGGGAAATTTAGAATCTGGAGAAAATCCATAAGAAGGTAACTCCTCTTTTTCCTTGTATGCATTAATCCCCCTCCACAAAGTTTCTTCATCGGTTCCAAATATAAAACGTATGCGTTTATTAAATGGCAAACCCGAATCATTAAGGGCACTTACAGCATAAAGGGCAGCAAGCATTGGCCCCTTATCATCTTGTGTGCCTCTACCGTATATTTTCCCATGGCGAACAGTTGGATCAAAAGGGTGGGTAACCCATTTATCTAAATCTTCTGCTGGGACAACGTCTACATGACCTAAAATACCTATCATTTCTGTCCCTTGACCTATTTCTGCATAGCCATAATAACCATCCGGATCATAATAGGTTCTAAAACCAAGGCTTTTGCTTACTTTTAAAACTTCTTTTAAAGCCCTATCCACAGCCAAACCGAAAGGTTTCCCGCTTTTATCTTTATTATTAACACTTGGTATTCTAACAATTGTCTTTAAATTTTCAATAAAGTCATCAAATGAGTTATCAATTATTTGCTGATAGTCCATATAAACACCACTTTCCAACCCAAACTAGTGAACATTTCTAAGCCTAGGCTAACTCTTATTTTTTATTAATACGCCAATAAAACAAAGATAAACAAAAGCCTTGTTACCGCTTTCGTTTATCTTCTATATTATCTATATAATTCATTTTAAACACACGTTTAAAAAATCACATTTCTTTTCATACTTGAATCAAGAAATTTTCTTTCTTCATTCAGAAAGAACACATTTATTTAACCAAAGATTGAATGTCTACTTTTATAGGATCGATATTCAAGTTTACATTTTTAAATGAGTATAAATCAGCGGCTCCACTTTGGCCCCAATAGCCTTCAGTTTCTTCGACTTTGTTAAAAGTAAAAGCATATCCGTTGCCATCAGAACCATATAAATATGTCTTTACACTAGACCTTAACTCATTATCAACCAAGCCATAAGAAATAAGTTGGTTTAACTTCTGATTAGCACTTAAAGAACCAGTTGTGTCAGGGTTCTCAGTGGCAAGATACTCGTATCCAATAGTGGTATACTTGCTTTCATCCATGCTATAAGTTCCTGTATTTAGGTCCAAAGAATCTTTACCTTCTAAATAACTAATTCCTACATTTTTATACTGACCTGTTTCAACATTTTTTTTCAACGTTTTCTTTACATCGACAACAAATACGCCACCAGTTCCTATGACTTCGATTTTCTTGGTCATATTGTTAAATACCATGGCTGTGTTTTCTTCAACACCAAAAGAGTGCCTAAACTTGTCTTTATTGGTCTCAGCTACAACAATAAGTCTACCAAGACGTGCTTTTCTGTCAAAGTGTTGATCAATGATACCATACTTAAAGAATCCAAGACCCTTTTCAACAATAAGACCTCCTTGATTTTGATAGTCTAAGGATGAGTCATCATAGTCTGTTACATAACCATTGGTTAAAGCACCAAGACTATCTCCACCTGCAATCATAACATCACTCATAATGGCTGCACCAGCACTTGTTCCACCGATAACTGCACCACCGTAATAGGCTGCCCAAAGGTTTTCTAACACAAGGGTTGCAGATTGATCGTCATTTAAAAGAACATCTGTAATGTACGTTTGGTCACCACCTACAAACCAAATACCTGTTAAACCGTTTACAGACTTAGCAACTTCTAGATCATTTCCGTTACTAGCCCATTCAGACTCATCGACATCTTTTGAACGTTTGTCATTTTTTACTGCCAAAGGTAATACAATCACATTCTCTGGTTTAACACCACGAGAAGTCATGTCTTTAATAAACATTTGGAATACTTATACGGACTACCACTTGCTGCAGGTATGATCCCTATCTTTGCATTTTCAGCACCACCTGCAAGCTCAATAAACCTTTCATAGACAGCATCGTTATCGGCACGTAGGGCACCTCCAACAATCATTAGCGAACCTTGGATATCGGAGTCTGCAAAGCCACTTCCAATGGATATTAAAATCATAAACATTGCTAGTAATATTGAAATCCTCATCTTCATAAGCAATTCTCCTTTGTAAAAGTGGATTAAAAGCGACGCTTATGCGCCGCTTTAAACCTGTTTCTTATCTACTATTTTTCAATTTCTATACGATTTAGAATCCAATAGCAACTGCAAGAATCATAACAACTGTAGCACCAGCAATTAAAATACCTTGGAATTTAATTTGGAATTTTAACCATTGTGTCCAGTCTACTCGAGCTACACCAAGTGTACCCATTAAAGCTGCTGACGTTGGAACGATACAGTTGGTAAATCCATCACCTAATTGGAAAGCTAATACTGCAACTTGTTTGAAACACCAACAAGTTGTGCTAGTGGTGCCATTAACGGCATTGTTAATGCTGCTTGACCCGAACCCGATACAACAAAGAAGTTGAATACTGATTGGAAAGCAAACATAATCCATGCAACAAGCATTGTTGGAAGCCCTTTAAGAACGCCTACCATACCACTTAGTACAGTATTAAGAACCGTGTCTGTAGCAGCACCCGTACCACCTAGTACAAGAACAATACCTTGTGCCATACCTACAACCATAGCTGCGCCTAATAAATCTTTTGCTCCGCCTCTAAAAGATATAGCAATATCATTCATTGTCATGTTTTCAAGTTTAAATACAATGCCAATGATTCCTGATACAATACCTATTGTAAAGAATATAGTTGCGATTTCTGGTAAGTAGTATTCATGAGCATTAACACCCCAAATAAGCCATACCATACCAAGTACAAGTGTACCTAAAACCAAAGCGTGTCCTAAACCAAACTTAACACGTTCGTCTTCTTTTTCTTTAAGATCATCTCTAAAATAAGCATCTGTTTCGTAAGATACTGATTTAGTTGGGTCTTTTCTGATTTTTTTAGCATAATTTAATGTAAACAGAACGCCTATAATTGTAAAGACTGCCCACATAGTCATTCTAAATACATTACCAGAACCAATTGCAACACCTGCAATACCTTGAGCAATGGCTACACTAAAAGGATTCATCCATGATGCCGCAAAACCTACCTGAGTAGCAACATATGTGATCATAATACCAGTAATCGCATCATATCCCATGGCTACCATTACCGGAACAAGAATCATTGCAAACGGTATGGCCTCTTCTCCCATACCAAATATGGCTCCACCGAGTGAGAACAGTACAAAACATAATTGGAATAATAGCAACTTCTTTACCTTTTGTTTTACTAATTAGATTTAAGATTCCGTTTTCAACAGCACCTGTATGAAGAACAATACCAAATGCTCCACCTACGATTAGAATAAAGGCCATAACACCTACTGCCGAACCCCATTTACTACCTGATACAAAACCTTCGAAAGCAAAGTTAAGGAAACCAACGCCCGCCCCACTTTTCAAAAATTTTTGATTCCTTTTTTCTGTCCTTCAGTTTGATAGTCGCCGTAAACCTGAACAACTTTAAACTCTGCTCCTGAATCCGTAACAACATCTACTGCTTTTGCTTTAGACTTCTTAATGGAACCCAGTTCTTCTTCGCCAGCTAAAACATAAGTTTTATCACCTGACGCATCAACTGTATAAACAGAACCACCAATTTCAAATTCTTGCATTTCACCATCTGAAACTCTTACAACTTCTTCGCCAGCTCCATTGGTTACTTCATATAGTACATCAAAGTGTCCCGTTGGAATAACATAAGTTAAAAGTGCAGCAAGCATAACAATAAAAAAGATAATGACGTACGTGTCAGGCATCTGCCACGTTTTGTTTCCCGCTGGTGTTGGATCAAGTTTCGTAGCGGCATTTGATTTCGACATAATAAATCCTCCTCTAATTTGTCTCAATATCACAGAACTAAAAAGCGTTCCGTTCCCATCTGCCTATTTATATACGCAAATGTCGTGCCAAAGAGATAAAAAAGTGGAGGATTCAATTTATCGTGTTAAAGTGAGGTCTTTATTAAAAAGTTGGAGCAAAATTGGCCTTCTTAATGGTTATTGGTTGACCATTAAGATTCTAATGGTCTCCATTGAACTCCATTAAAGTACTCTCTCCCTCAGCTGTAAGAACAGTACCATGTCTTCCTTTTCGTTTAATAATCAAACCCATCCGCTCTAACTTTTCCAATCGGTTTCGCATTTGTGATGGACTCATAGCATAAGGGGTTCCTTGGGTCATATTCGATAATTTTTCTCGCCCGCAGCGCTCAAAGCTTTGATTAATCTGGCTAATGGCTTCCAGAATAAAGGCCATTTCTGCTGTAATGGTTGTTTTGGCTTGTATCCGTTCTTGATTTACATCTGAATTTGTTCGACCTGACTGGAAAAAGCCTTTGTCAGGTACACAGTCCATGGTTAAGACATTACCTTCAGCTACAGCCATCATATAGGAAAGGTATTACGCAGCTCGCGTACATTGCCATACCAGCGTAAGAAGAAAGTTCATCAAGTACACGATCTTCAAAAATAACCGATCGCAATATTTCTGTTTCTGCAAAATACTTTAAGATAGCTGGTATATCTAACTTACGTTCTCTTAAAGGAGGTAGTTTTAAGTAGCCATTTTTAATCGATAATATAGATCTTCTCTAAAAGCGCCATCTTCTACCATTTTCCTTAGGTCTCTATTGGTTGCTGCAACCACTCTAAACATCAAATAGATTTAATCTCAGACCCACCTATGCGCATGATCTCTTTTTTCTTGTAATACACGGAGTAATCTTGCTTGCAGCTTCAAAGATATATCTCCGATTTCATCTAGAAAAATAGTCCCACCATCGGCTTGTTCAAAGAGCCCAACTTTGCCACCCTTTTTAGCCCCTGTAAAAGCTCCTTCTTCATAACCAAAAGTTCACTTTCAATAAGGTCATCTGGCAAGGCACTAAAATTTACAGCTAGGAAGGGACCCATGTACCGTGTAGACACATTATGTACCGCACTGGCAAAGAGCTCTTTCCCTGTACCACTCTCACCTTCAATCAATATGGTTAAATCCGACTTTCCGAGTTTGCTGGTAATATTTTCACTTTTTTTATACTTAAACTGTTGCCAATAATATCATCCAGCGTATACTTAGCATAAAGCCCTTTACTTATATATTCACGTTTGATACGATCATTCTCATCAATGGCTTCTTTAAGCCTTCTAAAGTTTGCTAAGACTGCATTGCCTTGGTCTGTAGGCACCTTAGATACAATGACACCAACCCCATCTAAATCCACAATTTTGTCCATGGTCTCACCTGGATTCATTAAATACTCTAGTAACTGCGCATTAAAAATAACGCGTTTTAAGGGCTTACCAACTAGAATACGTTGATTTGTTTTGATCATACCTTTCAAAGCTTCGTTAAATACTGTAATGCGACCATTTTGATCATATACAAGCAAACCATGTTTAATCCATCAATACACTCTCTAAGTGATGATTTAATTCAAAAATTCGATTCCGTGAATCAGCTAAACGTTTGGCAATATTAATGATCTTTTCAAGATAAAAATGAGAAAACATACCCGCTTTTTCATCTAAAATCTTTAGCTTTGTTAAGATCTTTTGTAATGGTCGTAAAGTCCATTATTCTAGGGCCAATATCAATGATTGTCTCAATACTTGGCGGTACTTTACCAGCTTCGCCAGGGGTAATAGCTATTTGAATACCATTGGTTTTTAGGTCTGCTCCTGGATAATAAGGAACATACTCTAAGGCATCAATCCCTACACGTTTTCAGGTCTTTGATCAATTCTAATGTTGTTTCTTTAACATCGTTAACTAACAAAACACGGGTTCCTTTGGGTAATCCAACAACTTTATCCAAATAATCATAATTAATGGTACGCTTAGCAACAATACGGTCTGCTTTCATATCAAGCAAATTATGTCCTACCAGATCATCCATTGTTAAATCACTTGAAAGAACGATCAGATCATCAGATATAAAGTCTTTGATTCCATCGTCAAAAGCATAGCCAGATATACGAACATCGTCTCCAACATACGCTCGCAATTGATTTATTAATGTAGTCATGGTCTCATTAGAACCTGCAACCAATGTAATGCCTTGCTTCGCCATAACATCACTCCAATGTATTCTTGTCATTTAAAAGGGGTCAAATAAATACTCTTCTATTTATTTGACCCCTATTCTTTATTTACCTTCTTCGAACATACTCCAAACAACAGGTTTTCCCTTGGAAACCATTATTTTAGACTTTGCTATTACAGTATCAATATTTAAGGTTTCTTTATCTACCAATACCACATCGGCATCGTACCCTTTATTAATTCTACCCTTTCCTTTCAACTTTCAAGATTTCGGCTGGGTTTGGGTGATAATACGGACTGCATCTTCAATGGATACATCTGTTTTCTGAATGGTATCTCTGACTGCTTGATACAGTGTTTCTGAGCTTCCTATACTTTGTCCAATACAATTTCCTTCCGAATCAAAGTCGGGCAGACTCCCCTGTCCGTCTGATGTAAAGGTAATTCGACTAATATCTACGCCTGCTTCCAGCATCCTTTTTACCGCTTGCGGACAGGCAACTTCTCCATCATCTAAAAATTTCTGTGTTGTTGTCGTCGTAAAGTCAACATAACCACCTCTTAAAGCATATTTAATAGCTTCTTCAAAGAGGTATGGATTGCGATTCATATGGGTCGGTAGAAACTGTGTTATTGGGATTTCTGCTTCATTTAAAACTTGATTTATTAATGCTAGCATTTCTCGACTGTCGCCCAGGTGTAAGTTAATAATCCCAGCTTTACCGGCTAAAAGCCCACCACCTTTAGCTTCTGAAACTATGCGAATCAACTCGTCGACACTGGCATGGGAAGACCGATGGTCTGCAATTGCAACCTCTCCGACACCTATTATTTCGTCAACAAACATTAAATCGCTCATGACATCGCCTGTCAGAGTACGCACAGGCACTTGATAAGACCTGTGTATACATATGCCGATAAGCCCTCTTCCTTAAGTGCTTTTGCTTTAGCAACAAGGTTGCCCATGGACCTGGCAATACCATCTGTACCCAAGCAACCTACAACTGTTGTTACGCCTGCTGTGGTCAAGTCTGTTAGCTGGACTTCTGGCGTACGACTATTAAACCCGCCTTCACCACCACCACCTGTTATGTGAACATGACCATCTATAAAGCCTGGAAACATGAGTTTATTAGATCCATCAACTTCTTCTATATCCATAGAGCCTACATTTAATGAATCTTGAATTTCTAATATCTGTCCACCACCAAGCAAAACGTCTTTATTGCCTAGATATTCAGGAGCATATACTTCT
>LQAH01000363.1_pt1 | contig 10998 bp, 15 predicted proteins | sample 1535791 | NCBI WGS metagenome assembly LQAH01 (sample SAMN04331585, study PRJNA305678) | bioreactor metagenome | isolation source: bioreactor_4 inoculated with Wadden Sea sediment 2nd replicate of a... | place: Germany:Bremen
GCACATTCATACAAATTTGAGCAGAATACCAGATCATCTGAATAGATGAAAAAATAAATTCTGTCTACACCTGTTTCATTCCCAAGGAGAGCCATCGCATTATTAATTTCCTGATCTATATTTTCAGAATCCACTATAGTAAGACTGGAGGAAAAGGCAGAAATTATTTTTTCCAGTCTGAGCCTTGATTTTAATTTTTCTTCAATTTTTTTTCTTCTGTAACATCATTTACATATGCAATAAAAACGATTCTCTTTCACCTTTACTGCATTTATCATCAAAAAACATTCAAGACAGTCAGGCCGTGTATATTTGACAACACCTGCAGAAGAATCCCCGCTGATGAGTTTCTTATAATAATCAGCTCCCTCTGCAGTTGATCTTTCTGAAAGAAGGATGGAAAGATTTGCCGAGATTAAATCCTCTCTGCTCATACCGCTTACATGACATGCTTCGGATTAACTTCCAGAATTTTACCGTTTCTGTCAAATATGAATAATCCGTATGGAGACTGATCAAGATATTCTCTGCAATTATTAATAAATTCTGTCAAAACCTGCTATTCCTATAAATTATATTTTAATAGCGCATCTACAAAGCTGTAAATCAGAAAATTGCCTAAATTCTTAAGACTTATTGCATTTTTTACAAAAAAACTGTACAACAATCAGACTATAATAATATACCGGAATTAAAGGAATGTGTACAAATTAAATCGTTTTATTTATGGATCTGTTTATTCACAGAAATAAAGAATTATGTTAAATACAGTAATTTCTGCCGGTTTGATACATTTGAAGATATTCATCTTCCGGAACAAAAATACCGCCTGTAAGCCATGCAAGATGAGTTCCTTTTTTATCCAGATTTCCGCAGAATTCAGCTCCATGAAGAGATGCTGAAGCAGATACTTCAATTTTTTCATTATCAAGTTTTTTAAGATTATAAAGATCGCTATACATAATTTCATCGGTAACTGTATATATTCCGTCTATCAGCGGAGAACAGACATTAAGGACCAGCTCAGAAGGGGAATCAACAGCTAATCCGTCTGCATCTGTTTTCATCTGAAAACTGTAATCTTTAAAGTTGATTTTCCTTTTTTCTATGAGCCCGATAAAACTGACGGGGCATTTACAGGTTCTGCAAAAAACATTTAACATTATCACCGAAAACATGCTTTAAGCCGAAAGTAATTCCTCCCGGAGCCCCTCCAACGCCGCAGGAAGATATACAAAAAGAGGATTTTCACTGTTTACCGGAATATTCATTTCTTTAAGCTGCTTCTCAAGCCTTAGTGCAGCTGTACTGTAACCGAGAAAAAGTTCTATTGAATTCTCATCATCAACAAAGTAGGAAAACCGGTCCTGTTCACATTCCCTTCTCCCTTCTTCAACAGCTTCAGCATAGGAACCTTTGTGTTCAATTACATTTACACCAAGAAGCTTCAGTTTATTCTTCTTCCATTCCTTTGCTTCAACAGACATGTGTATAGTTACCCTGAATCCAAGAGCTGCAGATATTATACCTATACTCATACCCAGATTACCGGTAGAACCAACAGCTATGTGATATTTTGAGAAAAGTTTTTTTAATTTTCAGAGGATGCAAAGACAGAATAATCATCATTATTTAGCAGATTATTTTCAAGTGCAAGCTTTTCAGCAAACTTCAGTATCTCATAAATTCCTCCCCTTGCCTTAATAGAGCCGGCCGCAGGAAGGGATGAGTCGCATTTAATGTAGAAGTTTTTTCGAGCCCCAGAATTTCCCGTCCAAAGTTAAAAGCTGGTTTTAAAGGGGATTCAATAATCCCTTTCTCTGTATCAGGGAATGCTTTTTCAAGAAAGGGGCAAATCTTCTAAGCCGCTCTTCCGCATCAAGAATATCGCTGAATCCGATATTATGTTTTTTCTTTACATTTTCAAGAGCATTTTCAGTAATCACTGTATCAGGGTTTTCCCTGTATACCCTTTCTTTGTTTAGTATTTTAAAGATATTCCTGACTATTCATATTTATCCCCAAATCAATAATATACCCCGGATTTTGAAGTCTGCAATATCAATAACTACTCCGCTAATATTGATTCCAGTTCTGATTTAACTGCTTCTTTCAGAATGCTGCATATCTCTACATCAGATTTGCAGCTCTTTAACAATGCTGAAATATCGAACGGCTTAGAAGTAATAAGCAGAGATTTCATTTTTTCTTCAGCAAATTTCCCGATACTCGAACTTTCAGCCCTCACTTTATTAACTTTTTCGGCGCTTAATGACTCAAGTTCTTTTAATGCTGCAAGTTTAACAGCCCCGTCTTTATATCTCCTGAAAAATCATCAAGATCTTCAGAAGTCATAGCCAGAGTTGATCTTAAAATAAAATAATCCATTGGTTGTAAATGTTCTGCCTCATAACCGAACTGGGAACCGGGCCTTGCCTTGAATCCTGATTCTCCTTTACTGTGATTATATTTCATAAAATAAACCATTAAATCTGTACTGCTTTCTATTTCTGAGGGAAGACTTGTCCTTTTAAACTGTGAAAGAATATACCAGCCTGCATCAGGATCATTAAGTGTAAAAAACTCATATCCAATTTCTTTATTGATTTCATCAACATGGATCAGAGATCTTTTATACTGAGATTTAATGAATCTGCTGTTAGAGTTAATCCAGTCCTGTGATGAAAATGCATAGGCACCGACTACACCTACTTCGTTAGAAACCTCCATACCGTCGCATCCTTCGTTATCAAGTACTTTTTCCATTCTTGCAATTACAGATTTTTCATCTCCGGGAAGCCAAGCTCCGCTTGTTGCAAACCCAACCCTTGCAGATGCATATCCGAGAGTTTTAGATGGAGATACAATTGTTACTGTATAATCAAACATTCTTCCTTTTTCATTTTCAACAGAAGCAATAGAAAATATTTCAACTCCCTTTTTAAGAATGCTTCCGTTATATACCTGGTCGGCAATTACCAGTACAGGATTACTCTTATTTGCAGCATTATAATCAAGAATTGTTTCAGCAATTTCCCTTATCTGACTTTCCGGCATAACTTCTCCTGAAGGGTTTGCTACTACACTGAAATAAAGGGCTTTTATGTCTCCCCGGTCTTTCAGAACCGCTTCAATATGTTTTCGGTCAAGTCTTTCAAGCTGCTTAAGTGTGCTGTTGTGCCATGAAGGAGCTTTTACAAGACTTCTGATAATGACCTCTGGGGACAAGAATTGTACCTCTGCTTCTTTCTCTTATATCTCTGCCTTCTTCATCAACTGCCGGCTCCTTTGTCATTAGAACATTCATAAGTGTATGATATAAACTCTTATATCCTGTACCCATTACAATATGATTTCATCTGACGGAATTCCCAGGTTATTAAAATAATTCTTCATAAGAAAGTAGCTTTCAACCTGCCCTGCAGAATAATCCAGATAACCGGTTGAACTGATCTTTTGTTTTTTCTGATATTCAAGAAAATCTTCAAAAGATAAATCCTTACAGACTGAATTTTTCCAGAAATCCCAGTAAGCTTCATACAGGTTTATAAAATGCCCGTTCCCGGGACAGAATTTTTTAAGAAGATCAGCAAGAGAATCACCTTCTTTTTCTGCAAGCGAGGAAAGATATCCCAGAAGTGATGTATGATTTATTGTATGGTGTATGTGTGCTTCAATCGCCATAGGGTGAGGCGAAAAGAAAAACTGCCCGCCTACATGAGCATCAATTGCATTTATATTTCCAGTCAATTCTGCTCCGTGTACCGACATAAGCCTTGCAACTTCATTATAGTGTACCAGTGTTCCAGGTTTAATTTCTTTCATTTATTGTACTCCTCTAATTATGATTCATTCATCAAGTCATGAGCTGTAAAATCTTAAGGACAATTAATCCATCAGTTCAGCGCATCACCCATGTCTGTATTGAGCTGTCATTCTGATCACTGTCAGGAAACAGCTCTTTCGATGTAGCGGGTTCAGATATCCCCGTATCATATTGTTCTTATCCCGTAATTCACAGCGCAGCCAATCTGACTTTCCATTCCATTTTCTCTTAACAGATGTTTTGCACAATGGAAGAGTAACTGCCTCATCTACAGTAATTCCGTTTTCAATAATCCTTAGAATAAAAGACTCATCACATCCTCCCGGATCAAAAACTGCCTCAAGATCCAGATCTTCTCTGTGATTAATCTCTGTTCCGGAAACAACAGCTTTACCTTCTATCTGATATTCAAGGGAACCCCCTGTAAGATCAGTAAAAACTGCTGCATTATGATTTTTAACAGCTTTCAGCAGAGATTTCAGGGAACCGGGAATTGAGTAAACCTCTGTTACAGGCTGTCCGAGCTGGGATTCTGAATAAGCTGTATGGGTATCGCTTCCACCGATTCCGCTTATCCTGTATCCCTCATTCCAGATCAGATCAAGAAGTCTGAGAGCCCTGTCATTTGCTTCAGAGGCTCCTTCCGCATAGGGATCAGATATTATTTCTACAGCATCAATCATAGAAAGGGAAGATCATTATAAAGCCAGAGCCATGGATAATGCAGAGGATGATTTATCGAAATCAGCGCTCCGCTTTCCCCGGCATCAGACATTATTTTTCAATATGACTCCATTCAGGATCCGGTCCCTTATCATGGATATTATCAGGCAGGTATTTAAGACCGTGAAGATTAAAATGGCCGGATGAAGTTGTTAACTCCAATGATGGAAAAACAGTTATGCCATTTTTTTCAGGAAAAGAAGTACTGAGAATCCCGTGCTCAGTTATAAAAAGAAATCAAGTTTTTTATTCAGTCCTTCCTCAAGAAGTTCAGCAGGCGATGATGATCCGTCAGATAAATATGAGTGAACATGAAAGTCTCCTTTCAGCCATCTGCATTCCTCATCATTTATTTCAGATGGTTCATTTCCCCCTTGAATATTTTGACTATTTTCAAAAGCTTTAAGAAAAATTCTGCCTGAATTAAATTCTTTCAGATTCAGCCAGCTTGAATAGAGATTATCAGGATTTGATTTATAAGTATTTTCGAAAACCTTTACTTCATAATCAACCTTCCCGGAGCTGCTGCTGCACCTTGCCCCGAAAGCAAAAGCTGTTATCATCCACTTCCCTTTCCGGATTTTTCCGGGGCATGTTCCTATACCAGATCCTGATTCATCTTTATGAAGTACTGTTGTTTTTGGACCTTGTTTTCCAAGAAACTGGACCCTCACTAATCCGTCAGGATCTGTAACATGAAAATAGACAGGTTTACCTCCCCCTGAAAATTCGAAAATCAGGGAGGATAAATCCTTATCAATAATAAATGAGGATTTGCTTGTATAATTATCAGGGTTATCTGAATCAACAAACCCACTTGTATTAAAAATCAATTTTGACATCTGTTCTTCCTGCCGATAAAACCGGTTAAAATTATTTTATGCTACTTAAGTGCAGGATCAAGTTTGTCCCTTACCCAGTCGCCAATAATACTCATTGACAGAGTTGTTATAAAAATTGTGACAGCAGGAATCAAAGCCATCCACCAGGCTGTAAGAATGTAATCCCGTCCAAAACCAACCATATTCCCGAGACTTGTATTAGGAGGCTGAATACCAAGCCCGAGAAAACTTAATGAAGTTTCCATCATAATTACCTGGGGAAAGTTGAGTGTCATATTAACCATCAGGGTATTCCCTACATTAGGAAGTATATGGCGAAGGTATATTCTGGCAGGGGAGGCGCCGAAAGTCCTTACAGCAACAGCGTATCCCTGCTCTTCAGCAGAAAGAGCTAGACCGCGGGCAAACCTGGCATACCTTTCCCATCCGTATATCCCCATTATCCCTATAAAAGTACGAGGCTGTTTTCAAAAATGCTATTACAGCAAGTGCAAGTATCATAAACGAAGACTTGCCTGAAAATCGACAAGCATCATGATAAAGTCATCAACAGCACCTCTGAAATGTGCTGCAATAAAACCTATTGATGTTCCGATAACTGCACATATAAGTGTTCCGAGAATTGCAACAAGGAGACTAAGCCGTATTGAAAAAAGCAGTCTGCTTAAAATATCTCTTCCAAGGTCATCTGTACCGAAGAAATGAGCAGAGTCTCCCCCATCCATCCAGGAAGGAGGAAGAAGCCGTCCCTCGAGACTGATTTTCTGATAGTCATAGGGAGCGATTACAGGAGCTAAAAATCCGATTAAAACCATCGCCAGCAGCCAAACAGCTGCAAAAAGAAACTATTGCGGTTTTTCCGGAAATACCTTTTTCTGTACAAGGATTCTGTTACCGCTTGTTTTCTGATTATACATAAACTATTCCTCCCCTCTCTCTATACTTACTCTGGGATCAAGAAGACCATATAGGAGATCAATTGTAAGGTTTGTAACAACCATTGAGCAGCTTATAAACATTACTATGACCTGGACCACATTGTAGTCACGGTGTTTTACAGAATATACAAGAAGTCTTCCGACTCCCGGCCACCCGAAAATTGATTCAGTAATTACCGCACCTGCAATTATAAGACCGATCCAGAAACCGCAGATTGTTATTATAGGAATAGAAGCATTAGGCAGAGCATGTCTCTTTACTGCCTGCCACCAGGAAAGGCCCTTGGCAAGAGCAGTTTTTATATATGGCTGGTAAAGGACTTCAAGCATTGCAGACCTTGTAAACCGTGCAAAAATTGCAGCTTCCACAATAGTCATGGTAAGGACCGGCATAATAAAATGCTTCCAGGTTCCGCTTCCTGATGACGGCAGCCAGCCTAGCTGGATTGAAAAGAGGAGGACAAGAATTACACCTACAACAAAGGTTGGCATACTGTATCCCGCGACTGCAAACACCATTATAACCCTGTCTTTTAATGTGTTATGAAACAGGGAGGCAATAAGTCCCATGAAAATACCGACAACAAAGGTTAACGCAGTAGTTATCAGCATAAGTGAAAGTGTATTGGGCAGTCTGGAAACTACTGAGTCGAGTGCGCTTCTCCCTTCAAGTATGGAAAGACCAAGGTCGCCATGAAGTGCATTTTTGATAAAATTCATATACTGTACCCTGACTGGCTCATCAAGTCCCCATTTTGCCCGGAATGCTTCAACTGCTTCAGGACTTGCTTCAAGTCCGAGAACGGATACTGTCGGATCACCTGAAAGTCTCAGGATGAGAAAAACAAAACGTTGTAACCATCCAGACAGTAAGCATGGCTCTCAGTACTTTTCGTATTACATATGCGCTATTCATAATGTTTCCCCCTCTTCAAGAGCAAAGCATGCAGCTTTTCTTCCGTCAGGAAGTGTTTTAAGCTCAGGCCTTCTCTTTGAACACTTAGGCCCTGCAGCCGGACATCTGGGATGAAACCTGCAGCCTTCAGGCGGATTCAGAAGACTTGGTATTTCACCCTCGAGAATTATATCTTCCCTTTTCACTCTTGGATCAGGAATGGGAATTGCATTGATTAGTGATTTTGTATACGGATGCATTGGTTATCAAAATTACCTGACTGTCGCCCTGCTCTACTATATAACCCATATACATTACAGCAGTTGAATTACACAGGTGCCTGACCATTGAAAGATCATGACTTATAAAAAGGAGAGTTATACCTCTTTCCTCCCTTATCTTCATAAGAAGATTCACAACCTGAGCCTGAATTGAAACATCAAGAGCAGATATCGGTTCATCACAGATAAGAAGCTCAGGGTCAAGTATCATTGCTCTTGCAAGAACAATTCTCTGCCTCTGTCCGCCTGAAAGCTGATGAGGATACATCCTGCCGTGAGACTCTTTTTAATCCTACAGATTCAAGAATTGAAACAGCCTTTTTATAATATTCTTTTTTCCCCCTTACTTCCGTAATGAATAATCAGAGGTTCATATATCTGTTCAATAACCGGTATTCTCGGATTAAGAGCTCCCATCGGGTCCTGAAAAACATACTGAATATCTTTTCTTATTTTTTTCTTTTCCTCACCCTTCAGGCCTGTAAGCTCTTTTGAATGATACCTGATAGAGCCTTTTGAAGGTGAGTAGATATCCATAATTACCTTTGCAGTTGTTGACTTCCCGCATCCGGATTCCCCTACAAGACCGAGAGCTTCGCCCTTCCGGATTGTAAAATCTATACCGTTAAGAACCTTTACATATTTTTTGTTCTGCCAGGGCCATTTATGTTTTTTTTATTAAAAACTTTTTCTTAAGATTTGCTACTTCAAGTATTTCTTTCTGCACTGCTGCAGTTTCTTTTACAGTTTCCATACAAGCCCCTCCTCAACCGGATTAAAGCAGAAAAAGTGTCTCAGCCCTTCAGAAGTTGGTTCCGGCTGGTTGTTCCGGCAGTTATCCTTTACATTTATACATCTGTCATAGAAGGGACATCCGGATGGAAGGTTTACAGGAGAAGGAACAACTCCCTCAATTGTAAACAGAGTTTCTACTTTAATATCTATTCGTGGCTTTGAAGAAAGAAGTCCATGTGTATAGGGATGCCGCGGCTCAACCAGGACCTCTTCAACAGGACCTGCCTCCATTACTCTTCCTCCGTACATTACGACTGCTCTGTCACAGGTTCAGCCACTACTCCGAGGTCATGAGTTACAAGAATAATTGCCATATTTCTTTCTTTTCTGATTTTTTTCAGAAGCCTCAGGATCTGAGCCTGTATAGTAACATCAAGAGCTGTTGTAGGCTCATCTGCAATCAGAAGCTTCGGATTACCGGCAAGCATGATTGCGATCATAACCCTCTGGTTCTGCCCTCCTGAAAGCTGGTGAGGATATTCCCCCATTCTCCTTTCAGGATCAGGAATTCCGACTTCATGGAGAAGACTGACTGCCTCTTTACGGTAAGCATCAGTTTTTTTACCTGCAAGATCTTTCCTTAACAGCAATGCTTCCATCAGCTGTCTGCCGACAGTCTGAACAGGATTGAGAGAACTCTGGGCATCCTGGAATATCATGCAATTTCTCTGCCTCGGATACCTGTAATTTCATCTTCAGAAGCTTTGAGGATATCTTTTCCTTCAAAAAGACCTCACCTTCAGTCCAACCCCGTTCACCGAGAAGCCGAACCACCGAATAACAGGTTACACTTTTACCACTCCCTGATTCACCGACAAGTCCAAGAATTTCACCGGGTTTGACTTCCAGGTTAACTCCCCGCACGACAGGATGCCCTTCATGAGAGCCGTTAAAACCAACTGATAGGTCTTTTATCTGCAATATTGGATTTTTATCATTCATAACATTCTCCGAAAATCCAGCAGCACACACGATGCATATGCAGCGTATGGCTGCTGGAGATATTTATTCAGCAATCTCAAGACTACCGGCTCGGAAATCCATAAAATGTGATGTTTTAGGTTCCCACTGAACATTCCTGTTCTTTCCATAGAAAACAGGAAGGAGATAAAGGTATGTTCCGGGAGGATCCTGGTTTTCTACGATTTCAAGAATTTCAGCAACAGCTTTTCTTCTTTCAGAAGGTTTTGTTCCGCTCAGAATTTCATATTCTTTATTGAACTCATCATTGCTCCACCAGTTATGAACCTGAAACCATCCGGCCGGGCCGTAAAGTCTTGCCACCTGTGAAAGCGGGTCAGGAAAAATAGCTGTAGCTGACCAGTTTACAATACCTCTGCCTTCAGCAGCTTCATCTGTTTCAATCTGATCCCAGTTTTCCTTAAGTTCAAGTTTAACGTTAAGCCCGACATCTGCCCACATCTGCTGGAGAATCTGAGCTGTAGCAACCTCACCTGTGTAGTATCTACAAGATATCTGTAGCCGATCTCCTCACCCTTATAGCCTGCTTCTTTAAGAAGCTGTTTAGCTTTTTCAGGATCAAAACCAACAGGTTCGAACTCTTTAATGTACATTTTTCCGAAGTTCTTCATCTGTATACCTGCAGGTATTTCAGAGATACCCTTGAAAATAGTATTGTTGATAAGCTCTCTGTCAATTGCATAGTTAAGAGCAAGCCTGATTCTCGGATCTGCAAGAACAGGGTTTGCTACTGTATCATAAGTTATAACTCTTACGTTATTGATAGGTCCGCCTGTTACTTCATAGTTTTTCTTGTTTTCAATTGTACTGAACTGGTCAGGCATAACTTCTGTTACAAGATCATAGTCGCCTGAAAGAAGACCCATAATTCTTGGTGCCATTTCAGGGATTACAGTATAATTGATAACATCAACCGGAGCTTTTTCTCCATAGTAGTTATCAAACTTTCTGAATGTCATATACTCATCAGGTTTATATTCATCAACATAATAAGGACCGAATCCAACAGGATGAACCATCCACTCTTCCCAGCTTTTCTTTGCTTTGTAGGAATCACCGCAGATTACTGCAGAGGTATTGAAAGTAAACCTTAATAGAAGAAGAGGATCATCTTCAGCTTTTGTGAATCTGACTGTGTAGTTGTCAATCTTTTCTATTGACTTAAAAAGACCTGTGTACTGTTTGAATGCATCGTATCCGGGGTCTTCAGGAACTTTACATCTTCCTTCACCGAAGGATACAAGTACATCATCTGCATCAAGCGGATGACCTGCATGAGAGACAACATCCTCTCTCAATTTGAATTCAATTGTTTTTGCATCAATCTGCTTCCAGCTTTCTGCAAGCCGCGGAATAATTGTTCCATCTTCATCTATTTCAATGAAAGTTTCATGGATATTACCCATAACTCTCATAGATGCATTGTCTGAATTGGCAACAGTATCAAGGAACCTGGCATTATCAGGAACACCGATTTTCAGAACTTTTTCTGTACTTTCTTCTTTTGTACCGCCGGCAAATGCAGAAGCAGCAGTCAAAAGAATCATTGATAAAATAAATAATTTTTTCATTAGAATCCTCCTATGATTTGTAATAATTCTATCCTGAGGATGTAAAGCGGGGTATTTTCAATTTTTAATCAATAAACAAAATCAATAATTGCAAAGAAAAAGGATTATTTTTATATATAATTTTTAATCGTATTACATATTTATTA
>LQAH01000364.1_pt1 | contig 10956 bp, 18 predicted proteins | sample 1535791 | NCBI WGS metagenome assembly LQAH01 (sample SAMN04331585, study PRJNA305678) | bioreactor metagenome | isolation source: bioreactor_4 inoculated with Wadden Sea sediment 2nd replicate of a... | place: Germany:Bremen
ATTTGCCATTTAATGTTTGTTGAATTGTCGAATTTTGTCCGATCTATATGGAGAATGGATTTAGACGTACTCGATTGAGTTCTTAATATTTGTAAAAGTATTAATATTAAAGAGCTTTTAGGGTATATAAAGACAAACTAGAATAACTCAAACCGCTTCGAGAATATTCTAAAGGAGTATAGTGATGGATCACGTATTGGTTGATGCCAGTGAAATAAAACGCATTGTTGATAAGACATTAGAGACCATAGAACAGAGTAAAAACGAAATCTATGGCATCGTAGAAAATGCCAGAGCCGAAGTCGAACGCGTACAAAAAAAAGTTGAAGGAAATCCAAGAACAAACTTCAACTGCTATACGTGAAGTGGACGAGTTAGAGGCTTTGGATAAAGTGATGCGTAAAAAACTAGTGACAGTAAGTAAAGATTTTAATAATTATTCTGAAGAAAATATTAAAGACGCATATGAAAAAGCAAGCGAAATAAGAGTAAGGTATTTTACCAAACAACAAGAAGAGAAAAATTTAAGAGAAAAAGAGCAGATCTGGAGCATGCCTTACGTAAGCGCAAGACATATTAAAAAGTGCAGAGACGCTTATTAACCAGGTTGGTGTGGCTATGAACTATCTCTCAGGAGATATAAGTAGTGCCGTTGAAGGTGAATCGGGTAGCGAATCTATTTATTTAGGTATAAAAGTTCTTGAAGCACAAGAAGAAGAACGGAAAAGGTTATCGAGAGACATTCATGATGGACCTGCACAATCCATTGCCAATATTGTATTAAAGGCAGAAATATGTAAAACCTTAATGGATAAGGACATTCAAAAGGGTTTAGAAGAACTTGAAAGGCTCAAAGGTTCTGTACGAAACACATTGAAAGATATTCGTAAAATCATATATGATTTACGACCCATGTCTATTGATGATTTAGGTTTAATACCAACCATAAGGCGTTTTGGGCATGAGTTTTCACAAGACACTAATATTGAGGTCGAAGTAGTAACGTCAAAAATATCTGAAGATGTTGAAAAAATTATTCAGATAGCTGTGTTTAGACTTGTACAAGAAATTTTTAATAACATAAAGAAAACATGCACAAGCATCCAGAAACTATATTAAAACTTCAGTTTGGGTCAAAATATTTGAGTATCGAAATAGAAGATAACGGAATCGGATTTGACTATGAAGCTTCCTTAGAGAAGGCAAGGATCGAACAAGAATCCTTTGGACTTGTTGGCATAACAGAACGTGTTAAGCAGCTTCATGGAGATATCAGGTACGATAGTGAAATAGGAAAAGGAACCCGTGTTTATATCGAAATACCAATTAATCGAGGAGTGATGATGGATGAATTCCAAGCTCATAAGGATCCTAGTAGCTGATGACCATAATTTAATAAGAGAAGGCCTCAAACGCATTCTAGATTTTCAAGATGGAATGAAACTTGTAGGCGAAGCAATAAATGGTCAAGATGCTATTCATAGTGCCTTAGCCATGAGCCCTGATATCATTCTATTAGATGTAAACATGCCCGATTATTCAGGGATAGAAGTCTTGCGTGAAATTAAGAAGACCAGGGATGATATCAAAGTAATAATGCTAACAGTAGCGGGTGACAGAGAAACTCTTTTTGATGCCATAGAAGCTGGTGCAGAAGGTTATATTTTAAAAGATTCTGAAACCGTAGACCTTGTACAAGCCATACGCGAAGTCTACAGTGGCGAAACTTATATAGACAAACGTCTCGTTAGTTTATTAGTAGATAATTTTAAAAATGCGCAAAACAACAACACAGAATAGACTTTCTGATTTAACAGAAAGAGAACTTGAAGTATTAAGGTTTATATCAGAAGGGTTTACCAATAAAGAAGTAGGGGAAAAGCTCTTTATTAGTGAGAAAACAGTTAAAAATTATGCAACCAATATATTTAAAAAGTTAGAAGTGAAGGATCGTGTGCAAGCAACCTTGTATGCTATACGAAACCACATAGAAGAATTCTAATCTAGAATCTATAAATTCCGAATCTCTGCGTTGCTAATTCTAATAAAAGCTCGTCACGTAACTAAGTGTACTATCCTCGCATTGATTAGAATTGCGCCTTGACCTTCGAAATTTCTAGAACCTAGATGATTTATAAAAAATCTCTGCGTTACAATATAGAAAATGGTCGTCACGTATGTTTACTATACTATCAATAACGAAGTGAATTTCTTCGTTGCGTCGCCAGCCATTTTGATTTATAAATGGCGAGAGACTACTTTAATTAAACTTGACCTTCACTAATTTTGAGCGTTTGACCTTAAATTTGGGTTTGGATTTCTAGAAATCTAGAAAGCTCAAACGACTCTCAAGTTAATAAAATATTGTTCCAAATCTAAAGAGCTTAAGTGGCTCTTTTATTTTTTTGCAAATGGCTAAATAAGATTTGGAATGGGCTATTTGAAAAGCCGTTAGCAACCTAAGTACAGGTTCGTAAGAACTAGGCGCCTAGTTTTGCAGGACTATAGGGTCTTTGAGACGGGACCTTAGTCTTGGGACAGCTAAAAAAGACATGTGTCCCGTGGATACATTGAAAATACTACGGTTGAGCGTAGGGACTATAGTCCCGTCAAATAGTGACTATGTCCTTCCGCTATTATGACTTTTGGAAATGTTATTTTCGACAAAATGCGACTATAATTAACTTATCAAATCAAAACGAGCCGGCCATTCAGGTTGACTCAACGAAGCGGATGATTATTCAAGTAGAAGTCTTTACTTAGTTGAAGGAGGAAAAACAATGTTGGAATATTTATTAACTTTATTACAAATGAGATTAGGAAACGAAGAAGGTCAAAGTATGATTGAGTATGTATTATTAATGCTCTTATCGCTATCGTAGTTATAGCAGTCTTGTTAACGTAGCACCACAAATAACAACACTACTTAACACTATTATAAACAACTATAATTATAGAGACATAAAATGTTTTTAATTAGAAGATAAGACCTTATCGAAAAGATAAGGTCCCAGATCTTTTTTTAAGGTTGGTAAGAAGGTGATGATGTGCTCAACCTAAAAAAACTCAAATCTAACCGGGGGCAGGCAATCGTAGAATTAGCCATATTGCTGCCGGTTTTATTACTTTTACTCTTTGCAATATTGGAATTTGGTCGTGTTTTTAATGCTTATATGGTCATAACACATGCTTCACGTGAAGGAGCAAGAGTGGGGTCTGTAGGTGGTACAGATTCAGCTATTGCTACGGCAGTCGTAAATAGTACGCCAACCTTAGACCAAGGAAGCATGTCTATTACAATAACGCCAGGTGGAGGAGCTCGTGATAGAGGAGATCCACTAACAGTAACTATTGATTATGACGTAGATTTATTTGTTCCACTCATAGGCAATGTTGTAGGAGATCCGGTAGAACTCCAGACTTCGACAACCATGCGGATTGAATAAGAGGTGAAACCATGTTTAAACATCTAGACAACGAAAAAGGGGTATCACAAATTATCGTTGTTGTGGCATTGTCAGCGCTCATAGGAGCATCAGCACTTGTTATAGATGTAGGGTCAGCGATGGCTGAAAGAATAAAACTCTCCAATGCTGTTGACGCAGCAGCACTAGCTGGCGGCTTGGAATTACCTGTTGATCCGGACGCAGCGATAGCTCAAGCAGAAGCGTACATTGTATCAACGGTTTTAGTTAGATGATGTAACTATTGAAGTCGGCGAAGATAGTCGTTCCTTAACCATTAATGGTGCTCGACCTTATAACTTCTCTCTAGCACCGGTTATAGGAATCGATAATACTGTGCTTCATGCAGAAGCGCAAGTTATAGTAGGGCCATCTGCAAGTGCTGGAGGGTTAAGACCCTTTGGTATTGATAACTTAGTATTAATATATGGTGAGCAAGTAGTCTTAAAAGAAGAAGGAGGCGATGGTGAAACCGGGAATTTTGGCGGCGTAGCATTTGATGAAATTTTTGGTGCAAGTATTTTTAAAGAAAACATTCTGTATGGCTATGATGGAACCATTGAAATCGGTGACATAATTCATACAGAACCTGGGAATATGGCATCATCAGTTAGTGCAGTAAAAGAAATAATTAACTCTGACCCTGGAGCAACTTTTGACAACTTTAGTGCAGACTCACCAAGAGTATGGACGATTCCTATTTTAGATGACATGGACGTTGCTGGTCGTGAAGAAGTAGTAGTTGTTGGCTTTGCAGCATTCTTTATTGAAGATATTGAGAAAAAAGCAGGACAAGCAGAAGTTACAGGTCGGTTTGTTCAATACACTACCAACGGAGAGCTTGATGAAGATGCACCTGATTTAGGGCTTTATGCAATGAAACTTAACTATTGAATCACTACAATTAAATAACATAAACAGATATATATGATCAAAAGGAGTGAGGTCTATGAAATCGAAGGGGACAGGCAAACGATTATTCCTTTTGGCACTCATTTTGCAGCAATAACGGCGTTTTTAAGTTATACCTATTTAAGTAGGCAAGCTGGACCACAGAAAGCGCCCGAAGTAGAGACCATGAAGATATGGGTAGCTAAAGAGAATATACCTGCAAGAGAAATAATTATGGAAGAAATGGTGCAAGAAGTAGAAAAACCGGTATCTGACAAATTGAATACTTACATCGAAAAATGTAGATGACATCGTGGGGAAATTCACAGCCGAGAGTATATTACAGGGTGAGGGATTTCCTCCTGAGCGTTTAATGGATTCGATCGATGAAGAACTGAGCCTAAGAATCATGGTTCCATGCGTGCTGTATCAATTATGGTAAATAAAAACGCTGGTGTATCTGATTATGTAAGACCGGGTGATCGCGTAGACATTTTTATGTATTTACCTGAATTAACGGAGCAACAAGTTGTGATTCGACCAGAAATAACCAAACTAATGCTTCAAAATATTGAGGTTTTATCAGTTCGTAAAAACAGTAATAGAAAATTTGCGGAAGAAGAAGAAGCAACAAATATGTACGATATGACCATTGCAGTCCCAGTACTTGAAATCGAGAAACTTTACTTGGTTCAAAATGTTGGGGATATTAAGCTTGCTCTCAGACCATTCTCTGGCGATACATTCTATAATTCATATGGTACTATTTGGGAAGAATTGTTAATTGATAAAGAAATGAAACATCGTAATTTCTTCCCTGAATATGGCGTACAAGAAAACTTAGCCATCGTAACTGAAGATAAACTGGGTGAGTATGAAGAACTTGTCGATGATTACGACGGACCACCACCATCAACAGGACCAATACCAGAGAATCCTGATGAATATGATATTTATACAGTTGTTTACGGTGATACTTTAATTAAAATTAGTAAAACATATTATGATGATCATTTAAATATGTTGCTATTAAACGTGCTAACAGTTTAGAACCAATAAAATATACCCAGGTCAACAACTTAAAATTCCAATCAATACTGATTAACGGAGGTGATCATATGGATGACAAAATTCGTATAATTGTTGCAGATGATACCGATGAGACCCGTGAATTAGTTGGAAGATACCTTGAGTTTAATGATCGGTTTGAGCTTGTTGGCGAAGCAGCGAATGGTAAAGAAGTAATTGAGAAAATTAAGGAAGTGAGTCCAGACGTTGTCTTAATGGATATTAATATGCCAGAAATGAATGGACTTGAAGCAACAGAGTATATTTCTAACCATTATCCACGTGTTGTAGTCATCATTATGTCTGTGCAGGCAGAAATGGATTACTTGAAAAAAGCTATGGTATCGGGTGCGAAAGAGTACATTGTAAAACCTTTTACCATTGATGTATTGAACGAAACCATAATAAATACATTTGACAAAGTCAAAGATAGAGTTGTACAGTCACATGTTCCAGATGTGAATGTAAACTTAGAAGAACATTCGAGAGTGTTTGCGTTTTTTAGTAGTAAAGGTGGTGTAGGTAAATCTGTTATAGCAACCAATTTAGCTATGACACTAAGTAAAATGACTAAGGATAAAGTTGCCTTGTTAGATTTTGACCTACAGTTTGGGGACATTTGGTATGATTCTTAACCAAAAACCTAAAATTACAATTACTGAACTAGCCGATGAAAACATGTCTGGCGATGTTGATGGAATTCGAAACTATTTGATTCCAGTGACAGAAAACTTGGACATGCTCATGCTCCTAAAAACCAGAATACGCCGAGTATATTTCAGAGAAACATATCAAAGAAATAGTAGCAACGCTTCGAAAAATGTACAAGTATATTGTCGTGGACACCGCTACAACTTTGAAGATACAACATTGGCTGTACTAGACTCAGCAGACCGTATCTATTATGTTGCTACCATGGATTTACTGGCAATAAAAACACTAAACTGGGGCTCGATGTAATGAACTCATTACGGTATTCTCAGGACAAAGTCAGAGTCGTAATAAATCGTAATGTAAAGTCGGGCATCAATATGTCAGATGTCGAAAAAATATTAAACTATTCTATAGAATCAAGAATTACCTGAAGACTCAAAAAGTACTTTTACAGTCAGTTAACCAAGGCATACCAGTAACAAGAGGATAATAGGTCAAAAAAATTCTAAAGTTTGCTAAGGCACTTCAAAAAAATGGCGAAAGAATTAATAAAAAATCACTCCTAATCCCCATGATACGCATATGTAAAAGGCGGGTTTAAATTAAGGAGGTGAGGGGATGTCAACTTAAAAATAGACTAGATAAAAAGGAATCAACGGTCTCAACTAGTACTCAAAAATGGGTGCCGATGATCCCTATACAGATTTAAAGATTAAAATACAACATCGTGTTATTGAAGACTTAGATATTGATTTTAGTGAATTATCGGAAGACTTTAGTAAATTTACAGGAGACATAGAAGCCCTTATTCAAAAACATGTTTCAAAAGAAGCACTTAATATGACCAACGTTCAGCGGGATAAAATATCTAAAGAACTGATGGATGAAATTCTTGGTTTTGGTCCTATTACAATACTTTTAGATGACCCCGATGTAACTGAGGTTATGGTTAACGGACCTAAAAAAAATATTTGTTGAGAAAAGCGGTAAACTTCAACTTGCAGACGTACAGTTTAAAGACAACAATCATGTATTGCATGTAATTAAAAAGATTGTTGCTCCTATTGGCAGACGTATAGATGAAAGTTCGCCTATGGTTGATGCCCGTTTACCTGATGGTTCACGTGTTAATGCCATTATTCCACCATTGGCTTTAGATGGACCTAGCATAACCATACGTAAATTTGCAGAAGATCCTTATGGTGTTGATGACTTAATATCATTCGGTACCTTAAGTTCAAAAAATGGCAGAAATACTTAAGTTTTGCATAGAAGGTCATTTGAATGTAGTTGTATCAGGCGGTACAGGTAGTGGTAAAACGACTACTTTAAACGTACTATCATCATTTATACCAAATGCAGATCGAATTGTAACCATTGAGGATGCTGCAGAACTTAAATTAATTCAGGAACATGTTGTTCGTCTTGAAACACGACCAGCTAATATCGAAGGAAAAGGTGAAATATCCATACGTGATTTGGTTAAAAATAGTTTACGTATGCGGCCTGACAGAATCGTAGTAGGTGAGGTTCGTGGTGGCGAAGCACTTGATATGTTACAAGCCATGAACACAGGTCATGATGGTTCATTGACAACTGGTCATGCTAATACACCAAGAGATATGTTATCCCGTTTAGAAACAATGGTATTAATGTCGGGTATGAAATTACCTGTTAAAGCCATTAGAAGCCAAATTGCATCTGCGGTAGATCTAATTGTACAACAGTCTCGTTTGCAAGATGGTAGTCGTAGAATAACCCATATCACTGAAGTTCATGGTATGGAAGGTGATGTTATTATAATGCAAGATGTTTTTAGATTTGATCAAACAGGTTTAGATAGCCGTGGTAAAGTTACAGGCAGTTTCATTTATACGGGTGTTAAACCTAAATTCGTCGAAACTTTGAGGAAAAAGGGATTTGAAATTCCGAATTCACTCTTTATGTAGGAGGGAGCAAAATGATCTTACTGATAATGACAATGATCTTTATGTCTGCTGCCCTCTTCTTTTACAGTTTCTTTATGATGATCGAAGGGCGCGAAAGCCCAGCAGACCGATTACAGGATTATATAGAAGTAGAAACACCTAAAAATATTGAAGAATTTGAAAAAAGAACGTAAGAGTTGGATAAAACTCATTGGTAGGCAACTGGAACGTATAACATTACTCAAAACTTACCAAGAACGTCTGCTATTCTTATACAAGCAGATATCCCACTAACAGGAGAAGAGCTCACCGTTATTCAGTTTAGTATTGCTGGTGCAGTAACCTATTTTCTATTTAGTTTAACTGGCGATTTTATCATTGCATTGGTTGCTTTTATTGGGTTATGGTCCTTACCTATCATGTATATTAAACGAAAAAAACAGCAAAGAGAGAAGAAGTTTAACGAACAATTGGGAGATGCATTGGTTATATTCTCTAACTCTCTAAAAGCTGGATACAGTTATTTACAGGCGGTTAGTTCCGTAGCAAAAGAAATGCCAGACCCCATTTCAAAAGAGTTTGGACGTGTATTAAAAGAAATGAGTTTTGGACTGGACGCAACTAAAACCTTAGTTAATTTAATGAAACGTGTAGACAGTGAAGATTTAAAACTCATGGTTACGGCAATTGTTATTCAGAAAGAAACAGGTGGTAATCTAGCCGAAATATTGGATAATATTGCAGGTACCATACGTGACCGTGTACGTTTGCAAGGCGAGGTCAAGACACTAACAGCTCAAGGGCGTTTTTCAGGGATGATCGTCGCCTTTGTACCCGTTGTTTTAGGCTTGTTTATCTATCTTGCAAATAAACCTTATATTATATTGTTATTTACGGACCCAAGAGGAATTATGATGCTTAGTGGTGCAGTATTTAATGAGTTTATAGGGATCATGTTTATACGTAAAATCATTAAAATTGAAGTGTAGGTGAGCCTATGTTAGCGATAATCGTATTTATGATATTTATAACAGCTATGATTGTTTTTCAGGCTATATTGAACTTGCTCTATGCACCTCAAATGAGATTACAAGAACGTATGGAAAGTTTAGATGAATCCGTTCAATCTTATGACTTTAGAGAAGAAGAAATGGCCGATTCTTTATCGAATCGTTTGTTTGGCCCGCTGTTGAAGGTTTTGGTAAGTTTATGATTAAATTCAGTCCAAAATCTAAACGGGATCGCTTAGAGTTGTTGCTTAAGCAATCAGGCAAAATAGAAAAAACATCAGTCGGAAAATGGTACATGAAAAAACTGATTTTTGGTTTTGTATTACCTTTACTTTTAGGATTACTTTTCTTTAGCTCAGGAACTACATTGCTAATGAGTTTAGTACAAGCTGCTGGAATAGCTTTTTTTAGTTCAGTTTATGTTAAACATAATGCTTAAGAGAGGTATAACTGCAAGACAAAAAGAAATCCAAAATGCATTACCAGATGCCTTGGATTTAATAACAGTAAGTGTTGAGGCAGGTTTGTCTTTTGATGGTGCAGTAGACCGTGTTATACGACAAATGCCAAATGCCTTATCTGCAGAATTTGCAACAGCATTAAAAGAGATGCGAATGGGTAAAACGCGTAGAGAAGGTTTACGAGCATTAAGTGAACGATGCGATGTTGACGACTTAACAACATTGGTAGGCGCCCTTATTCAAGCAGACGAACTCGGTGTTGGAATTGGTAAAGTGTTAAGAATCCAATCGCAACAAATAAGAGAAAAAGACGTCAAAGAGCTCGTGAAAAAGCCATGAAAGCACCTATTAAATTGTTGTTCCCACTGATCTTTTTCATATTCCCTACGATATTTGTAATACTCTTAGGGCCAGCTGTTATTCAGATGGCAGATGTTTTCAAATAATTAAAATAAGAGACATAAAGTAAAATTTGAAACGTAGCCGCAGGATATATCCTGCCTGTAGAAGAACCTAGTCGAAATAATGACTATGATGCAAAATAACTATATAAAATCTCAAGTCTATTCATTAAATGTTATAAATCACAGAGTAATGAATGGTAAGATAAATAATTCAAATCTAATAGAAGTGTTTCACTAACAGGATGGTGCTTATGAAAACTGTTCAAATATACAATCAAACACAAAACCACCTAGTAACATCCAATGGTTGGGTTGCCGATACATTTTGGACACGTTTTTCGTGGGCTTATGGGTAAAAAAGACATACCAACAGATTACTGCTTAGTCATACAGCCATGTACCAAATTCATATGTTTTCTATGAAGTTTGCAATTGATGTTGTTTATTTGGATGCAAACAATGTGGTAGTGGCCATAGATAATGGATTAGAACCATGGGCAGTAGGAAAGAAGAAAGCTCTTGCAAATAAAGTGCTAGAGTTTAATACAGGTTATATAAAAACAAAATAAAGATGAATGACTCCCTTTTGCTCAAGTGAGTAGGAGAGATCATATAGATGTCCCCTTTAAAACCGATGCAATGAATATTCGCATCGGTTCGTTTCCGCGAAAAACAAGAACAGCATAAAAAGGTATGAGATGAGACAGACATGGATTCATTCATGTCTGTCTCAACTCACACCTTTTTATATTGGGCGCGTTCCGCGACCGCAGCAATGTGATTTTCCATTGCTGGGTTGTTCAGTAATACATAAAGAGTAATCTCTGGGTTGTTCAGTAATGAATAAAGGAGAATTGTTGGTTATCGGTAAGTATTGAATGTTCATTAATATATATAATGCGAGTTTTGATACACAAAAATGAAGTCTGATTAAAATACAAAACCCAGCGTAGTGATAGGATACATCCTATCGGGTTTTAAAAGAGTTATTGATTACTGACTGTAAACAATCGCACAGGGACATCATAACTACTACTGTTAAACAAACTACTGACCCTTGGCAGGATATATCCTGC
>LQAH01000365.1_pt1 | contig 10945 bp, 14 predicted proteins | sample 1535791 | NCBI WGS metagenome assembly LQAH01 (sample SAMN04331585, study PRJNA305678) | bioreactor metagenome | isolation source: bioreactor_4 inoculated with Wadden Sea sediment 2nd replicate of a... | place: Germany:Bremen
GCGGCCAAAGACAAAATGATCAGCCACCTGTCCCATGAACTCCGGACTCCTGTGGCCGTGCTGCTCAGTTCCATTAAAGTGCTGTCCAGAAACTGAAAGACCTGCCGAAGACTCCTGGCAGCCCACCCTGGAGCGGATGCAGCGGAATCTGAAGCGGCTCATCGATATCGAAGACCAGGTGTATGACATTCTGGAGAAAAAAACGTTTCACCACACACCGGTCTTCCGTCTGATATTTGAAGAATGCGAAGACATGCTCGAGGCCCTGATCGCCGAAAAACAGGTGATACAGGGGTGATCCGGAAAGTCAAAGAGACCCTGGACCGGATCTACGCCACCCCGGAGCAGGCAGCGGCAGAAGTCCGCCTGGATCGGTTCGTAAAGGCCCGGATTCAGGACCTGCGGCCCCGGTTCAGCCACCGGCAGGTGACCCTGGCCACGCAGCTGATACCGGTGCGGCCCATCCGGATTCCTTTGGACCCGCTGCAGAAAGTGGTGGACGGCCTGATCCGCAATGCCGTGGAAAACACCCCGGACGGGTGCGGCATCCGGGTGCAGGTCCATGAGGCCGGCCGCAAAGTGGAACTGGTGGTCCACGATGAGGGCATCGGATTGACCGAAGAGGCCCAGAAACGCATTTTCGAAGGGTTTTTCGCCACCCAGGAAACAATGCAGTATTCCTCCAAGCAACCCTTTGACTTCAATGCCGGCGGCAAAGGGGCGGACCTGCTCCGCATGAAAATCTTTTCAGAACGTTACGGTTTCAAGATCTCCATGACATCGAACCGGTGCAGCCGCCTGCCGGATGCCACGGACCGGTGCGAAGGCCGCAAAGCCGACTGTGACAAAGACAAGGGCCCGGCATGTGACGGCAGTACCCGGGTATCGGTGCTGTTTCACCGTCCGCTGACCGGTAAAGGGAAGCGCCGTCCTTCACATGCTCTCAGATTTTCTGCTCATGCCGGCCGAAACAGGGGATACACAGATCTTGACCGGCATACCGGCGGATCCGGGATTCCATCACCTTTTCCCCGCATTCCTGGCAGGTCATGCTCGCAAGGATCCGGGCCGGTCTCACGGGCGGGGAATTCACGGGTGACACTGTGAACAGGTCCCTAAGTCGCATCCATGATGGCCCGGGTCCGGGCCTCTTTTCCGAAACCCCGGCGGCCGGCTCAACAGCCGGTACGGCATCATCCTGGAACAGGGCCCGGAATCCCAGAGATTTGTTCCGGTCGAAAAACGTGAACCCGGCCTTGCCGAAATCCTTGTGAATCAGGTTGCCTTTGCCGAACGTGCACCCGGTCAGAAACTGGATCCCGTCCACCCCGCACATATCGGTTTCCACCACGCACACCATGTCCGCTTCCGGCCCGAAATCCAGCCGGTTCAGCGCCAGTTCGGAAGCCCGGATCCCGATGGCCAGTCCGGGACAGGAATGCCCGTGAAATGCTATGGTATCTTCTATTTTTTTATCATCAATCGCGCAGGCCATTTAAGCCCTCCTTGTTACAAATACGTTTCAATGGTAAGTTTTAAGAATCTGACCGATACCTGAGCGGCTATACGGTCGTCATTATGCCGCATTTTGCAGGCGGTTTGCCAGGTCACAACCCGAGGTCGCGGGAGGTATCACCATCCTCTTGCTATCAACCGGCATTATAGGATACCATAACCGCTCATCTTTAAAGATTCATAATGATTTCCTTGCGGAAAGTCAACCCAAAGGAGCGGACATGCTGGCAGACCTGATCACAGACCGTCCCCGGATTCACACCCGGGATATCCGGATGACCACCTTCCCCCACGAAAACAGCCGGGTCATCGTGGCCGGAGAGCTGATCGATACCCGATACATCAAGATATTCGACATCACAGGCAAAATCCTGGAACCCGGCACCATCCACCACATCCGCATTTTCTGCCGGATCGCTCCGGACCCGCTGCGCATCCTGGAGGCCGAAGCGGACATGCCCTGCATCCCTCTGGAAGCGTGCCGCACCACCCTGGACCGGGTCCCCCTGCTGCAAGGCCTTGAAATCAAGCCCGGATTCACCCGCAGGGTGTCACAGATCATGGGGGGCACCAGAGGCTGCACCCATCTGGCCACCCTGACCAAAGCCATGGCCCAGGAGATGGTCCACGGCTGGTTGACCGAGAAACGCCGGGACCCCGCCCCTTTGCCGGACAACATCGAAGATATCAGGGAAAAAGACTTTCTGGTGGATTCCTGCCGGATGTGGAAAAAAGACGGCCCTAAAATCCGCGCCCTGGCAAAGGCCATCCAGCAGGTCCCCGACAGCAGACACCCGCCCGGATACTGAAGCGCCATATGGCCCCGCCGATAAAATGATGCCCAAAAAAAAACTGGCATTCAAGCAAAATCTCATATACAATGAACTATATTCAGATAAGACAGGTGGTTCCGTCAAAAAGCTAGCGTTTTCAGCAAATCACAAATTCCGCTGAAAACAGCATTTCCAAAACATTCGGAAACCCATTGTTTTGAAGGGAATGGCCAATGATATCAAAATATTGCGATGCACTAGCAACAATCTGGCCAAAATCGAGAAAACAAGCCCGAAAAAGCTAACTTTTTCCCAAAAAAAACCTTTCAAAAACAGGCTTCCAACCTGTTTGTATCATTATATAATTTTACATGAGTAGCGTTTGAATGGGGCACCGCTGAAAAAAAAAGGAGCTTGTGAATTCATGTATTTTGTTCGGTATTTCGGGCCGTTCGGGTTTATCAAGCCATGGACGGCGGTCCGGGACAGTGAGACGTTCAGCCAGCAGTTTCTGACCCCTTCGATCGTGGCGGGGATGGAGCGGAAGCTGTTTCCCGAGCTGCTGTCCAGGCCCTATGGATTGTATAAGATCCGGCGGCACCGGCTGTCTTACAAGCAGATCTCCCATCAACAGGAGATGATTCAGCCCCGGGGATGGAACCGGCGCAAAGGATATTTTGAACGGCCTTATGCCATCATTGTCCGGGGCGTTCTGATCGAGCCGGTGCTTCACCTGGGATTTGACCGTGAACCGGATGCAAGGAGGGCCGCTGAACAGCATATCTGTCTGTGCCGAAACGAGGATATCCTGCTGCCGGATGCAGAGGTGACAGACCTGCCTGAAGCGGCGTTTGACACCAGGGAAGATCTGTTCAACGGGTTTGAGCTGATGTTTGAACATACAGACCAGGCCTTTCAGGTGGGATATAACCGGTTTGACAACCGTTCCCCCATGACCGGATGGCTCAAAATGGTGGGCAGCCCGGTGAAGCATATCTGCTGACATGGGGGTGTGCGGGCATATCAAGGCAAAAGGGGGGCCTGAGTTCACCACGCTGTATGATCATCTGTACCATGTCAAGACCGTGGCCGGCAGATTTGCAAGGCACATGGGATTTGATCAGGTGATCGCAAAGCGTGGGGCCATACTCCATGATATCGGGAAAGCCAGCCCCATTTTTCAGCAACGGCTCTTGTCCGGAAACCGCCCGGGGCAGCCCACATTCCGCCATGAAATCGCATCTTGTTTTTTCTGTGCCTGGTGGCGGCAGACTGCGGCCCCAGATGATTGAGATGATCATCGCCCACCACAAATCCATTGAAAACGACCGGTCATACAAAGGCATCCTGGACCTGGAAGAGCATGAGGGAGATGTGTTTGAAACCCATATTTCCGGCTGGGAGACCTGGCACAAGGATGCACTCATAATCCTGGAAGCCTTGGGCATTCCGAGCAGGCCCATTTCCCTGGACCAGGCTCAGGCCGGGTATCTGGCGGTTTTGGCATACTGCGAACAGCAGTGCCTGCAAAACGGATATTCCAGGTGGCGGGGGCTTTTGATGGCGGCCGACCATTTTGCCTCAGCCCTGCCCGCTGCTGTGGAAGACCACCTGGCCCATACGTTTGTGCCCCCGGATCTGACCTTTTACAACCGGACATCAGACCTCTATCCCTTGTCCCTGGCCGATGCCTCGTCTCCTAAACCCCATACCCTGGTGACGGCCTGCACCGGTGCCGGCAAAACCGATTATCTGTTCCGGCGCTGCCGGGGCCGGGTTTTTTTTACGCTCCCGTTCCAGGCCTCCATCAATGCGATGTTCCATCGGGTAAAAACCGATCTGGCCCCCCTAAACCCGGACCTGGACATCCGGGTACTGCACGGGTCTTCCAAAATCGCCTGTAATACCGACTCCGACGAAGACATTGTGCTGCAGCGCCTGGCGGGATCCGGCATCAAGGTGCTGACCCCGTTTCAGCTGGCATCGGTGGTGTTTGCCACCCGCGGGTTTGAATCCGTGATCGCGGACATTGCCGGGTGCGATGTGGTGCTGGATGAGATCCATACCTATAACGAGGTATCCCGGTCCATTGTCCTCAAAATCGTGGCGGTGCTGGACCATCTGGGGTGCCGGATTCATGTGGGGACCGCCACCATGCCCTCCTGCCTGTCCGGCCGGATCTTGGAATTGCTGGGCCGGGACCGGGTTTTGGAGGTGTCGCTGGCACCGGACCAGATGCGGGCGTTTGACCGTCATATCCTGTACAAAATTTCGTCTTGGGACAACGCACTCCCCATCATTGAACAGGGCATCCAAAACCGCCAGAAAATCCTGGTGGTGGCCAACCGGGTGGCGGCGGCCCAGCAGATGTTTAACACAGTCAAGGACCGGTTTCCCGAGACCCCGGCCCTGCTTCTCCATAGCCGGTTCAAGCGCAAAGACCGCAGAGAAAAAGAAGCCCGGCTCCTGGGCCGGGATACAGACGGGAAAAACGTAAAGGAATTCAACACCTCGGACCACGCCTGCCTGGTGGTGTCCACCCAGGTGATCGAGGTGAGCCTGGATATCAGCTTTGATCTGATGGTCACCGAGTGCGCACCCATTGATTCGCTGATCCAGCGGTTCGGCAGAATCAACCGGAAGCGTACCAAAGAGCTCATGGGCACCTGCCGGCCCGTGTATGTGATCGAACCGCCGAAAGACCCCCGGTCTGCCAAGCCCTATGATCTGGAAACCTTGCACCAGAGTTTTGCCGTGCTGGACCATGGCAGGATCCTTCATGAAGCGGATTACCAGAATAAAATCGACAGGGTCTACCCAGACCTGCCCCTGGCCGACATCGAAACCCATACAGCCTACAAGAGGAACGGCACCTGGAACGTGGCCATGCTCACCCACCGGAACCGGTCCATACTCATGGAACTGCTGGAGATGGACACGGTCAACTGCATTGTGGATGCAGACACTGAGGCATATCAGGCCTCCGGGCCGGAAGAGCGGGCCCTGCTGGAAATTCCTGTGCGGTATTATGCGGTTAAGCCGTTTTTTCAGCTTAGCTGTGGCAATGACCCGTTTGTGATCCCGGATGCCGGATACAGCCAGAAACTAGGCCTGGATCTGTCAAAAGCCACACATAACCGGGGATTTAACCTTTATCTAAAAAAAGCAAAGAGTGCCTTATGATTGCCATCACAACCGGCCGGATCTTTTTAACTGCGTACAACAAAAACACAATCGGTCATACACGGCAAAGTCTTTTTTGAGACCATCTTCTTTGACCTGTTTTTCAACCATCCCAAGTATATGTTGTGGCATACCAATTCGCCTTTTGTGCAGATGAAAAAAGGGCAGAAACCTCATCTGCTGTCAGAAGATGAACGAAAGGAAAAACTGGGCAATTTAACCGCCAAAATCGCGGCCGGAGACAGGGATGCCAGCGTAGCCATCGGGTTTCCTGCCTCTGAATCGGCGGAATTTGCCACCACATCCGGGCTGGTCAGCGATCTGGATGTGGCTGTAACGGAATCGGATGTGTATTATTCCTGGATCGGAGCCGGGCTTGCCATCGGTGTATCCGGGGGATACTGCATTTTTTCGCGGAACCGGACCTTCTGCTGCATCTCTATGATGGATGGCATTTCTATCGAAAATTTCTCAACGATTCCACCCTGAACCAACTGGCGCCCAACAAGATCAACTCTTGGAACGGCCAGTGGCTTTCCTTCCGGTGCAGCAGACAATTCAGGCGGCTCGGTAACAACGGATCTGTTGATTTCGGATCTCTGGACCAGCTGCAAATATTCACAAAAAACGTCAAAGGCGATATCCTTATTGATCCTGTGAACTGGAGCCGGCTGTTCTTTAACCTATCCCACACCTGGGGGACAGGACGTTGACCGGATATGTGTTCAGCCTGGGCCAGACCAACAAGACCATCGGGTTTCTTCCGTTTTACTTTCACCAGGCCAGAAACCTGATCTATCACTACAGACAACTGTTCGGGGAAAATGCAGCTATCAAAGACAGCCGGGCCTATGAAACCATGTTCGGCATCCATTTCAGCCGGGCGTGTGAACTCGGGGCCATCGGATTACAGGCCTTACAGCCCGGGGATCTCAAAACCTATTTCCACCAGGGCAAAATCCCGGACCTCAAAAAAATGCCTACGCCGTCTCCTAAAAAAGGGGAGTCCCCGGAACAATTTTCTGACCGGCGGCAGAAGATGTCTGACAAAGACGATGAAAAACTCATATTGTTCAGAACCTTTAAAACATGGTTGGTGGCTATGCTGACAAAAAACAAGGAAGAGATGCTCGATTACACAAGTAAAATTGCCAAAGCTCTGCATGCTTACCGGAGCCAAGGCAGCGGGACCGGACACAAAAACCTGATCGAAAAGGAGCTGCTGACGGCCGGGACCCGAAAAAATTCATCGATACTCTGGTCCGGATGGTCACGGATATCGATCCCGGGCACCTGAAAACCATCCAGGACTTGAAAAAGCGGGTCCATTTGATGACCCCCGAAGATTTCGGCTATTTTGCCGTGCTGCTCAGGTTTGATTATGCCTATGAAGAACGAAATATGTAACCGGTATGCCGATACCAAGGAGAAACGAGCCATGCAACACACCCTGTACATCAGAACGCTGAAAAAAGCGGAACACACGGTTTTCTGCGTGTCCGACGGCCAGAAAACCTATTACGATCCCCAGTTCAACCGGCTGATCCCCTATTCCAGCGGCCAGCAGATCAAACGAGCCGTCATGGATGCCCTGGCAGGCGAACTTGAAGAAATGCCCTCCCCCACCACGTTTTTGTTTGATGTGACCAAAAAAGGGGAAATCACCGAAGGTGAGGTGTTTGCCGCCTGCGATCCCACCCATTTTGACCAGCTGCTGGGAGGCTGGATGAAGGCAGCCAAAGGTGGCAAGGAAAAAACCATCAAGCGCAGAAGCCCTTTTCCATCTCTGCCATGCGGGCCTTGCATCCGCTGTTGGCCGGGGTTGACAGAGAAAACATCACCTTTGACCGCAGTGACCGGCCCGACACCCGGGTCATTGTCCGGGGTCCGGACGGCAGAGAACTGGCCCCGGAAGAGGTGGTCACTCTGCTGGCGGGAAAAGACCGAAGCCTGATGCGCAAATGGATCCCTGACAACAAACGTGCCACGGGGCTGTTTGTCCAGGATATGGCCGTGGACCTGCGGCGGCTGTTCTGTGTCAGCCTGAACCAGTTTGAGCCGGAGATCACCAAAGAAACCGAAGACAAGCTCAGGCAGGCCGGCTGGGTCCAAGGTAAAACCGCGTTCGGAGACTGCCTGACCGCCCCGGCCGACATCAGGGATCTGCTGATACCGGCCATTGCCAATGCCCTGCTCAACTGGCACATCACCTCCAACCAGTCCCGGACCTTCAGCCTGATGGAGACCCTGGCCGTGGCCGTGAGCACCAATGCCAACCAGATCGCCGGCAGTATCCGGGCCCGGCTGAGCGAAGAAAATGACAATCGGGCCGTGCCTGTGATCGAAGAGGACCTGGAAGGGGTAGATACCTATGTGACCCTGTCCGCCAGCGGATATATACCGACAATATCAGAAAAAACAGATGCTCTGGAATCGGCCCGGAACAAACTGACAGACTGGATGACATCTTTTGATTATGAAAACCAGATTCACGCGTAACAGCTGAAAAGGAGCCTGATTTTGCGGATAAACATCACCGCCCTGTCCGGACGTCCCGTGTTTTTTCCCTACCACTATCAATACCCCTTGCATGCGGCCCTGTATGGACTGATTCGTACATCATCCGCCGATTATTCACAATTTCTGCACGACAAAGGGTATGTCAAAGACGGCATTGATAAACTGTTCAAGCTGTTTACCTTTTCCAGGCTTGGTTTCACCCCGGTAAAACGGACATCGAAAGGGTTTTTCGGGTCACAAAATCCGGTTTGTGTTTTCCACCATCATGGAGGAAAGCATGAAACATGTGATTCTCGGAATTTTTGCCGACAAGCAGATGGTGCTGAATCTGGATGGCCGGCCAGCCGCATTCGATATCTGTGAAGTAGATATGGTAAACATCCCGGAGTTCGGGCCCGAAGAAAGATTCACCTGTCTTTCCCCATTGCCGCATCCACGATTGTCACCAATGAAAGAGGCAGGAATGTGCCCCATTTCCTGGACTACATGATCCCGGCGGAACAGCCCCGGTTTGTTGATAATCTGAAAAAAATCTGATCAATAAATTTGAAACCGTTCATATGACGTCCTATCAGGATGCGGGAATTCCATTTTCTTTCAGTTTTGACACCCCCTATATCGCCAAAAAAATGGCCGGATATCCAAACTGATCCGGTTCAAGGACAGGATCAGGATCAAGGCCATGGAAGCCCCGTTCAGCGTGAAGGGCGACCCGGCCCTGATCAAAATCGGATATGAATGCGGGTGGGGGGAGAAAAACAGTGCGGGTTTTGGCTGTGTGGAGCGAGCCAAAAAACAATTATCCGAATGAACTCCTGGCCATGGAAATGTAACAGCCATGCAAAAAATGGAATATACGGGTACCCAGATCAATTACTATTTTGTCTGCCACCGGAAACTATGGCTGTTTTCCAAAGATATCCGGTTCGAAAATGAAAACGAATATGTGCAGCTGGGCCGGCTGATCGATGAACACAGTTACAGGCGGAATAAAAAACAGATTGAGATCGGCAAGATCCGAATTGATTTCATTGACAAAAAAGGGGTGATCCATGAGGTCAAAAAATCGAACCGGATCGACAAAGCCCACATCTATCAACTGAAATACTATATCCGCACCGTGATGAATATGGGAGTGGAAAACATCAGCGGGCAGATTGATTACCCCAAACTGAAAAAGACCGAAACAGTGGAATGGAAAGACGAGGATGAGATGGGATTTGAAGCCATTTTTCCGGCATCAAAGAAATTCTGGCCATGCCGGCACCGCCGCCGGTGATAAACAAGCCGTTTTGCAAAAAATGCGCCTATTATGAATTCTGCTATGTGTAGGGGTTAACGATGAAACAGGCTTTGTACCTTTTTTCAAACTCGACCATCAAAAGAAAAGACAACACATTGATGTTTGACATCGATGGGAAAAAGGTCTTCCGGCCGGTTGAATCGGTTTCCGACATATTTTTGTTCAGCGAACACACCCTGAACACCAAGCTGCTGAATTTTCTGGGGAAAGAAAAAATCCCTCTGCATGTCTTCAATTATTATGGGTTTTATTCCGGTTTCTTTTTTCCCCGAGAACAATACCTGTCCGGCCATGTGACCATCAAGCAGGCGGCCCATTATCTTGACGGACCGAACAGAATGGCCCTGGCCTTTGAAATTTTGAATGCTGCAGTTTCCAATATTCTAACCAATCTGACCTATTACAAGAACCGGGGCCGGGATGTTGAATCGAAAATTGATCAGATCAAGTCATTGAAGGCCTCATTGAAAACAGCGGATTCCATTCCATTTCTGATGGGTATTGAGGGAAACATCAGGGATTTGTATTATTCCGTGTTTTCTGAAATCGTCAGACACAAGATCGTGTTTGAAAAGCGGGTGAAACGGCCGCCGGATAATTTTATCAATGCGCTGATCTCGTTCGGCAATTCCCTGGTATACACCAGCGTATTATCTGAGATTTACCGGACCCAACTCGATCCGACCATCAGTTTTCTGCATGAACCCGGATACCGGCGGTATTCACTGGCCCTGGACATCGCAGAAATTTTCAAGCCCATCATCTTGGACCGGATGATCTTTTCCATGATCAATAAAGGCGAACTCACGGAAAGTGATGCGGAAAAAACGCTCCGGCACTGCTATCTGAAAGACCTGGGCCGGACGAAATTCCTACGCAAATACGATGAACGGTTGAAAACAACAGTGAAACACAAAAAACTCAACCGCCATGTATCCTACAGACGGCTCATCCGGCTGGAATGCTACAAGCTGGTCAAGCATATCCTGGGGGAAGAAAAATACACCGGATTCAAAATGTGGTGGTGATCATGTATATTATTGCCATGTACGATATCAACACAGAAACCAAGGCGGGCCGGAAACGTCTGAGGAAGATTTTCAAGTTGATGAAACAATACCTGATCCACATTCAAAACTCGGTGTTCGAAGGAGAACTCACCAAAGCGAAATTTGAAGAACTCAAACTGAAAACCATGGACATCATGGAAGTAAAGATCGATTCGGTCATTTTTTTAAGAGCCGGGACATCAAATGGATGGACAAAGATATCTGTGGCTTTGAAAAGATGATACAGATAATTTTTTATAAACCTGCTCTTTGACAATTCGTATCCTGGCAGGATGTTATCTCTGCTGTTTCCCAAGGTCATGTTGGCTTTTGTTGAAAAGCTCGCATGGCCCCCGCAACAAAATTCCGTCATTCTCCCTATCATTTGACACTATTCGGGGTTGACGGAAAATATCATCTGATATATGAATATAACCTGTTAAATTTATATCATATTTTGGATGGCTTTTAATCAGCCCAGTGTGGAATTGAAACTCAGGATCCAGGAAGCGGATATCCGAAAGAAGCTTTCTTTTAATCAGCCCAGTGTGGAATTGAAACGCTGGAGGAAAGGGGCCTGGCATGACAGCGTCCTTCTTTAA
>LQAH01000366.1_pt1 | contig 10926 bp, 11 predicted proteins | sample 1535791 | NCBI WGS metagenome assembly LQAH01 (sample SAMN04331585, study PRJNA305678) | bioreactor metagenome | isolation source: bioreactor_4 inoculated with Wadden Sea sediment 2nd replicate of a... | place: Germany:Bremen
AAAAGGCTTTTGTGCTGCCGGACCACGGCATTTTTGGCTCCGGTGTCAATGGTGATCGTCCTTTGGGCTGCAATGTCAGGCCGATCCACTTTTTCTTCGAGTTGAGCTTTTCCGCCTTGGGAACAAAATAGGTGCCGTCAAACGTGTTTTCAAAAATGGACAGCAGGATATCCGGGGTGAATCCGCAGGCAATGATTTTGGGGATCCCGGCCGTGGTCAGTTTCCGGGCTGCCGTGATTTTTGTTTTCATGCCCCCGGTGCCCAGAGGGCCGGCAATGGTGCCGGCCATCTCTTCGATGCGGGCCCCGGGGTTGTCCACCACCCTTATGAGCTGCGCATCGTTATGAAGCCGGGGATCTTTGTTATACAGTCCGCCAATGTCCGTGAGGTTGATCATGAGATCCGCGTCCATGAGCATGGTGATCATGGCGCCTAAGTTGTCATTGTCCCCGAACTGAAGGGATTTGACCGCCACCGTGTCGTTCTCGTTGATGATGGGCAGCACCTGCCAGTTCAAAAGGGTGTTAATGGTATTTCTGGCGTTGAGGTACCGTACCCGGTCACACAGATCACTTCGGGTCAGCAGCAGCTGGGCTACTTTTCTGCCGCAGGTTTCCACGGCTTTTTCCCATTCTCGGATCAGGTCGGCCTGGCCGATGGCGGATACGGCCTGACGTTTGGGAATTTCAGACGGTCGTTTGGACAGCCCCAGTTTGGTGACGCCCGCGGCCATGGCGCCGGAGGACACCAGAATTACCTGGATGCCCCGATCGAACAACCGGCAGATCTGACCGGACAGGCTTTCGATGATGTCGATGTTCAGGCTGTTTTTTCGGGTCAGCACACCGGAACCCACCTTAACGACGATGCGGTGGATCGGACCCGTGAGCCGGGATTGAAGCTGCATGTTCATGGCAAAACGTCATCCCTTTTATCTAAAATTGTGACAAATTTTTTACCTATGCCCATCCGAACCAAAAGTCAACCTGAAAAAATGAGATCGGAAGCCTGACTGGTAAGGATTGAAAAAAACTTTACAATCAAAAGCGGGACTGATACAAATTTTTTCGGCCTGGATCGGATGAATCCAAATGACACACAGATCTTTGAGAAGCAACGGTCGGGGGAATGGCTGAGCATGAAACCCGATGAAGCCCGGGAAGAATCCGGGAACGGATAAAGAAAAATGGTGGAGACATTTGTAAACAGAAAAGATGATCTGCGCTGGATCCTGATGCTGCCCAGACAATTGTCAGGCGCATTAATGGGTCTGTGTCAAATTAAAGGAAACAATCCGGGTGGGATGATTCCGTCCGCCGGCCAGGAAGCGGCTGGGCCCGCCGTATGCGGGGCTCCGGAATCCGGTGATATGGTCATCGGTAACCATGTTTGGCCCGAACGTATGCCTGAATGGAGAACATGAGCCATTTTTTGTTTATGGGCCTGGTACTGGGCCTGTCTGCCGGGCTTGCCCCCGGGCCTTTGCTGACGCCTGGTGGTTTCGGAAACCCTGCGGCACCATGTGGGAGCAGGAATCCGGGTGGCCCTGGCACCGTTGATCAGTGATCTGCCCATTGTGCTGGTATCGGTGGGGATTTTGTCCACCATGGCTGATTTTGAGGCGGTGCTGGGGGGGGATTTCTCTGGTGGGGGGCGTGGTGGTGTTCCGTATGGGGATTCACGCGATAAAACCCAGGTTCTGGAGATCGGACCGGAGATGGTGGGTCATAATGCTCTGGTCAAAGGGGTGCTGGTGAATGTGCTCAGCCCCCACCCGTATCTGTTTTGGATATCGGTGGGGCGCCGCTGGTGCACCGGGCCATGGCCGTGAGCGTGCTGGCGGCCGGGGCATTTATCGCGGGTTTCTATTTGTTTCTGGTGGGATCCAAAATTGCCCTGGCCCTGGTGGTGGCCCCGGTCCAGGACTGTCATCAAGGGCCGGGCCTATGGGGTGATCATGCGGGGCTTAGGTGGGGTGCTGTGTCTGCTGGCTGTCATGCTGGTCAAAGACGGGTTGCGCCTGCTGGAAGTCTTCTGATCATAAGTCGAAGTCCCGTGAGGTGACCGTGTGCTCCATACGGCGGATGCGCTGGTCGATGTTGTCGAATTTGCGTTTGATCCGCTGGATGGCGGATTCTCGGGAAGCGGTGTAGGATTCGTAGAACTCCCGGTCGGCCGGGTTTTGCAGCGGAACCACCGGGGCCGGTTTCAGGAGCAGGCCGGCGATGATATAAATCACCCCAATGGGCCAGAATCCGGTGAACACAAAGACCAGCAGCACCGCTATACGGACCCAGAAGACACTCAGGCCGAAATGCTCGGCCAGTCCCCGGCACACGCCGAAAAGGATTCCTCTTCGGGAGCGGTAGATCCGGCGGTCCCCGGTGATGTCATCGAACCGGTCCCGGAAGCGGTGAAAGGGTTTGTTTCTCCGCCCGAATTCGGCTGCGTGGTACTTGCGCCTATAATGATATCTCATTGGTTATCCGTCCTTTCGCTTGCGTTCGATCAGAATGGTTTCCAGGCTTCCACCCGTTTTTCCATTTTTGACAGGCCGTTGTAAATATCCTGGATCATCCGGGTCTCGTCATCATAGATCTGACGGTCCTTTTACGGATGGCGCCGGTTCTGACGGCCCGGATGACCGCGATGGTTGTCAGTCCGATGGTGACCACCACCAAATGATGCCTCCCACAATCATGGCCAGGATCAGCACTCCGCTCATGGTTTATCATCTCCTTGGGGTTGAATGTTCATTGAGTGACTGTATCATCTTTGGGTTGGGTTTGGGAGGATTTTAATGTCTGAAGCTGACGTTCGATATCATCGTCGGTGGACAGTTCTTCAAACGCCTCTTCCAGGCCTGATTTTTTTCCGTAGTTCACCAGGTCCGCCTCCGCTTCCATGCGCTCGATATTCGATTCCATTTCATCGAACTTTTGCATGACCTGGGCCGAGTCCATGCGCCGGATCTCTTCGTGGGCTTTTTTCTTACGCTGGGCCCGGATATGGCGCTGCACCAGCAGGCGCTGTTTTTCCCTAGCAGATCTAAGTTTGGTTTCCAGCTCCTGAATATCATCCTGGTATTGCCCCACAAAGGACAGCAGCTCATCCAGATCTTGTTCCACCACCTCAGCCCTCTGGGTGAACCGCCTTTTTTCCAGCAGGGCCTGACGTGCCAGATTGTCCCGGCCCTTGGACACGGCCAGGGCCGCTTTTTGATCCCAGAACGCCTCCTTGTCCTGAATTCCCTCCAGCTGGCGGGATACTTTTTCCGGCTTGCAATGGTGCCGGCACAGGCGGATTTCAGCTCCACCAGGGTGTCTTCCATTTCCCGGATCATCAGCTTGATCAGTTTTTCCGGATCTTCGGCCCGGTCCAGCATGGCATTGATGTTGGCGGATACAATGTCTCTGAATCGTGTGAAAATTCCCATGATTTGTCTCCTTTAGTGATCATATGGTTCAATCGAATCCTGCATGTGAAAAAAGAATAAAGCAGAAAGTGTGCCAAAAGGGACATTCGTCAGAATCCCCTTTGGTTCCAGCGTGTTATTTTGTTTGACAAAAATAGAAATCGGTGGTAATTTTGACCAAAAAGAGGTTCTTATTTATTAATTATGGTTGAATTTGCCACATATGAGCCCATCGGGCAGTCTGAAGCGTTTATTGCGTTTCAGGAACAGCTTTCCCGGATCGCACCGGTGGAACGGTCGGTCATGATCATCGGGGAACGGGGGACCGGAAAGGAACTTGCCGCATCCCGGATTCATTTTTTGTCTGAAAGATGGGAAAAACCCCTGGTAACTCTGAATTGTGCAGCCCTGACCCCGACGTTGATCGGATCGGAACTGTTCGGATATGAAAAGGGGGCGTTCACCGGGGCGGGCACCCGCACGGCCGGCCGGTTCGAGCAGGCTGCAGGCGGCACCTTGTTTCTCGATGAGATCGGCACCATACCCATGGAGGTCCAGGAAAAATTCTGCGGGTGGTGGAGTATGGCACTTTCGAGCGGGTGGGATCCAGCCGACCGGTTCAGGTGGATGTGCGCATCGTGGCCGCCACCAATGCCGACCTGCCTGAAATGGCCAAGAACGGTACATTCAAACAGGACCTGTTGGACCGCTTAAGTTTTGAAGTGATCCATGTGCCGCCGTTGCGGTGCCGTAAAGAGGATGTTCTGGTGCTGGCCCGGCATTTTGCCAGTCGTATGGCATTTGAACTGGGCCGGGAGCCGATGCCGGAATTGACAAAAACAGCGGAAAAAAAGCTGATGTCTTATCCCTGGCCGGGCAATGTCCGGGAGTTGAAGAATGTGGTGGAACGGGCGGTCTACAAGAACGACACCCACCGAATCGATGAAATCTGTTTTGATCCGTTTGAAGATCCATTTGGATATCCGGATAAAGAAAGGCAGACAAAAGACCCGGTCAGTGATTTGCCTGAAGCAGTGCGGGCACCGGCACCCGTTCATGACCCCAGTATGGCGGACCTGATGGCCCTGCCCCTGAAAACCGCCCTACAGGCCCTGGAAACCCTTCGGGTCAAAGACGCATTAAAAGAAACCCGGTTTCATCAGAGAAAGGCGGCGACTCTGCTGGGCTTGACCTATGATCAATTCAGAGGGATCAAAAACGGTTAGGAATCTGATTCAACAGCATCAGCCAGACCGACCAAACGCAACAAAGGAGAAAAACTGAAATGGCGTATGACCCGAACCGGTATCAACGGAATTTTTCCGTCTCATGGGAACAGCTGCACCGGGACACTCGGGCACTGGCCTGGCGGCTTCATGACATGCAGATTTCCTGGGATACCATAGTAGCCGTGACCCGGGGAGGGCTGGTTCCGGCCGCCATCATCGCCAGGGAACTGTCGATTTTTCACATTGACACGGTGTGCATCACAAGTTATGACTGGCAGCATCAGGTGGTACCTCCATTCTCAAAAAGTGGAGGGGACGGCGCCGGATGTCTGGTGGTGGACGATCTGGTGGACACCGGTGCCACGGCCCGGTTGATCCGGAAACTTCTGCCCAAAGCCTGTTTTGCCACTGTGTATGCCAAACCGGCCGGAAACCGATGGTGGATGCCTATGTCACCGAAGTGAGACAAGATACCTGGATTCTATTTCCCTGGGATTCGGACATCCGGTTCGTGGAACCCATTGCCGGCCTCTGACAGAGAGACATGGCAGACCCGGGCCCCATGCCTCCCCTGGCGGGATGCCTTTCCATGAAAGACCGGGGTGGCGTATCGGATTCTTTCATGTGTTGCACGACCATCACAACCGTATTCCGGCACAGCATGGCCGTGATTACTGATTGACAATCCGTCTGTGGGCCATCAGCCGGATGGCATTGATTCGGATGAATCCTCCAGCGTCTTCCTGATTGTATCCACCTTCGATATCCATGGAGGACAGATCCTGGTTGTACAGCGAGGACGGACTGGTACGGGCCACAGGATACGCCCTGCCTTTGTAAAGCTTGAGAATCACATCTCCGTCGATCAGTTCCTGGCTCTTGTCCATGGCCGCCATGATGAATTCCATCTCCGGGCTGAACCAGAATCCGTTGTAAACCAGCTCCCCGAGTTTGGCGGCCAGCATGTCCCGCAGCCGCATCACCTCCCGGTCCATGGCCATTCCTTCGATATCCTTGTGGGCTTCGTGGAGAATGGATCCGCCCGGTGTTTCATAGACCCCTCTGGATTTGATGCCCACGAACCGGTTTTCCACCATGTCCAGCCGGCCGATGCCGTGTTCGCTTCCCAGATGGTTGAGGTATTCGAACAGTTCCAGGGCATCGGTTTTCAAAGTGCCGTCGCTCAAATTCTCCACTTCTACCGGAATACCGTCTTTGAACCGGATCCGGATTCGGACCGGGATGTCCGGCGAGTTTTCCGGGGCGGTCGTGTGGGAATAAATGGTTTCATCGCATTCATGGGCCGGGTCTTCCAGGATTCCGGCCTCGTGGGAGATGTGCAGCAAGTTGTCATCCTCGCTGTAGGGTTTGGACGCGGTCTGTTTGGTGGGAATCCCGTGTTTTTCCGCGTAGGCCAGCAGATCGGTCCGGCCTTTGAATGCGGCCAAAAAATCCTTGTCTTTCCAGGGAGAAATGATTTTGATTTTCGGATTCAACGCGTAATAGGACAGCTCGAACCGGACCTGGTCGTTGCCTTTGCCGGTGGCCCCATGAGACACATAGGCGGCACCCACGTTCTCAGCAATCTCGATCTGTTTTTTGGCGATCAAAGGCCTGGCAATGGCAGTGCCTAAAAGATACCGGCCCTCATACAGGCATTGGCCTTGAACACCGGAAAATATAATCCGTGACAATTCCTTGCGCATATCTTCGATGAATACATCTGATGCCCCGATTTTCAGGGCTTTTTCCCGGGCCGCGTCAAAGTCTTCCTGCTGGCCGATATTGGCCATGTATGCGAACACTTCATATCCCTGTTCCAGCAGCCATTTCAGGATGACCGAGGTATCCAGACCGCCTGAATATGCCAGAATCACTTTTTGTTTTGACATGAAAACTCCTTAATATATTATAAATTTTATGGGCTTATTTAGACGAAAACCATTGAAATAGTCAAGTATTTATGTGTAAACACCGTTTGATGACCTTGATTGCATTCCGCTTACTGCTGACCTTTCGAACTGGAAAAAGGAAATTGGATATGTCGGATCCCCATACCCATCAGCTCACTTTGCTCTCGGGCATGGCCATGCTGCTGCAAAGCTGTTTCATTGAAGCGGAGTTGTTTGATGTGGCCTACTGGTACTTGCCCAGACTTTTTTTCGGATGTTTCAGGACGGATCTGTCTGAAGGAGAATAACCGGCTTAAGATAAGCACAGCGTTCGAATGGGGAGATCTTACCCTCAAAAAAGAAGGGCCCGTGTCCCGGACCTGTGATGTGCTTGACAAAGGGCTGCCGGTTATAGCCGGGAATGCGGTCCGAACGTGTTGCGCCTATTGTGTGCCGATCAAGGACAAATCCGGTGTACTCGGTGCGTTGTGCCTGGGAAATCCAAAGTGCCTCTCTCCGGGCAGTACCGGAAGCTGGCACTGATCACTGCGGAATATCTGGCCCTTTCCATTTCCAACATCCGGCTTCATGATCAACTGTACGAACGGACTCTTCGGGATCCGCTCACCAGCCTTTACAACCGCCGCTATATGGATGAAATCCTGGCAAAAGAGATCCCGCGTGCGCGCCGGGCCGGTTCAACGCTGGGAGGGATTATGGTGGATCTGGATCATTTCAAAGTCCTGAATGACACGCTCGGACACGATGCCGGTGACCAGGTGATCAAGCGTTTGCCCGTACCTTAATCAACGCCGTGCGAATGGAAGATACGGTTTGCCGCTACGGTGGAGAAGAGTTTTTGTTCTGATGACCGCAGGGACCATCGAAGATTACATGGATCGGGCTGAAGACCTGAGGCAACAGATCGCCAAACTGGATATCCACTGGCAGGGACGGCCTGTGGGGCAATCACGGCATCACTGGGTGTGGCCGGATTCCCATGCATGCCGATACCCCGGAAGCGCTGGTCCATCAGGCAGATCAGGCCCTGTATAAGGCCAAAGAAAAGGGCCGGAACCAGGTGGCATGTGCCGGTTTCTGACGATCACGGGACCGTTGTCGGCATGATTACGTGAAAATGGTCAGCAATGCCCCGGATATGGCTATCACGATAGCGATCCCTTTGTTGGCAGTGATTTTTTCTCTGAGAAAAATGGCTGCCAGAATAAAGATGAAAATCGTGGACATCTGGTTGAGGATGGCGGCCTGGGAAGCCGAGGTGTATTTCATGCCGGCCACCCACAGGATCAGGGCGATGTAATTGCCGCTGATGGATGCAGGCAGGGCAACCAGCCAGGATTTCGACCATTTGAGTTCTGAATAGAAGCGCTGTTTTCCCGGGTGGCATGCCACCAGGATCAACAGTGTGACAATGGCGGCGCCAAGTCGTACCAAGGTTGCCCAGAATACATCGGTATGGGCCAGAACCTCCTTGATGATCACTATGCCCAGGGCCATAAAGATCATGGACAGAACCCCGGCGATGATGGCAGGCACCTTGTGGGGGAAGGGATGCCCGGTGTCAGAGGCAGATCTTTTTCCGAAACGATCCTACCAGCACTGCCGCCAGAACCATCAGGCCGCCGAAAATGCCTCCGGCACTGAGGTGTTCATCCAGCAGCAGATAGGAAAAAACAGAACACAGGGCAGGTACAGGCATTCCACAACGGCAGCCATGCCGGCACCCAGCCGGTTCAAGGCGATAAAGAAAAACAAGTCCGCCAGGGTGATGCCCAGAAACCCGGACAAAGACAACAATACCCAGTTGTTCAACGGTTGATCCGGGAAAAAAGGAATGCCCAGCAGCAGCATGGTGACACTGACCAGAAAAAGTCCCACCACACTTTTGTAGATGTTCAAAGAGATGGGGGAGAACGTCTCTCCGCTTTTTTGAATAAAATGACGGCACAGGCCCAGAAAAAAGCGGAGCCCAGAGCGAATATCGATCCGAGCATAAATTATGCCCCCTTTTCCCAAGTGTGACAAGGCCTTTGAGATGGGGCTTGCCAGTTTCAGCATCCCGGAGATCGAACAATATCTGGTGCAGGCCGTCGCCTGCCGTCACATGCTTGGTTCCCACACTCAATGTGGCGGGCATGTAAATCGGCAGCTTGAATGCCGCATTCACAGTGTGATTTACAGGACAATTCATGAATGGTTCCAGGCAGGCCAGGAGCCGGGCCAGACTCCACATGCCGTGAACCATTGCCTGTCTGAACCCGATGATGCGGGCAGTGATATCAAAAGGTGGTGAGGATTGTAATCTCCGGATACCCGGGCATATTGCCGTCCGGTCCCTGAACCAACCCTGATCATTTTCCAGGTCGGCAGGGGCGGGTCATAAGTTTTTTTCCGGCAGGGCATTTAGGCCCGCAAGTCCGGGTCAAATAGGTGGAAATACCCTGCCAGACCGGCTGGCCCCCTTGATCCGCTTCCAGGAGAAACCGGGTCAAAACGCCCTTGGGTGCCAATGCCATCTCCTGAAGGGTGCAGGATAGGTTCACTCGTTCACCGATCCGGACAGGTCGACTGGATTCGAACTGCTGGCCGGTCTGGATCAGCCCCATGGGGTTGATGGGAAAGAAATCTGAAGTGATATACCGGCCCAGCAGGCCGATGAAGAGCGTCTGGATAAAACCGGGCGGAACAAAAAGATCATCCGGCGCATGGGAAAACCACAAACCCGCCGGTATCGGTGAATCCGTTCCGGGTCAAGAAAAACATCGGCCAGGTACAGCCGTGCCCTTGTCCCCCGGTCAAAATTCGGAAGCCCCGCCGGTCGGGTGAATGCTGAAATCAAAAACCGGCAGAATATGGCCGGTATCATTGGTAAACGGGTCAGATGGACCGAGTGGAGGGTGTTCGTTAACGGGATTTGTTGAATGTCACTGGTCATGGGAGCGGGTGCCAATCCTTCACTTTTAAGGATTAAGGAAAAGGTTTCAAAACCATCAAACCAACTTAATAAGTACTCAAAAATTGCAGAATATCTTTGTTCTTTCTTGAAGTCAACATGTGAAAGTGCCAGGAAAATCCGTCATACCAGGTGTTTGAAAATTTTCGAATTTCGTGAAAAAAAAGAGAATTTGGGTTGACCCTGCATGAATAAGGGTATACTAGCAAATCGAAAGGAACGGTTTATCATCAACAGACAGGAGAGTTACATGGATATATCAACCGGCGGTGGCCCGGGCACCTCTGCAGGCGCCCACATCATTGATAAAGCAAAGCGTGTGAACCTGAATCCCAGCCTGCTGTATGAGGCGGTGATTGATCTGTCGTCTGAAGGTCTGATCACTGCCAACTGTATCAACCTGGCAGCCGGCATTCTTCTTGATGACTTAGGGTTTCCTGTGTATTTTTTTGAAACCATCACCAAGGAGTCATTGAAAGGTATTTTGGCCTCCATTGCCAAAGGCATCTATTTCAAGGAAAATAAGGGTATTCTCCATTCCTGGGTGGCGGATATCGATTTTGACCTGACCCAGGACAGCAATGTTCAGCGCATCCGGATCGCGACCGAGGATACCCGAGATCGGATGGAACGGGTCCTGGACAAAATGCTGGCCGGTCATCGTAGGGAATATTATTATAATCCGGAAAAATCTTATTATACCTATGTGTTCCGGCCGGAAACCGTAAATGATTACCCGGACTCTGATTTTGCGGAATCCCGGTTCCTGTTCAATCGCAACCAGAATTTCACAGCCATTCCCCGACTGACCCGGAACCGGTATGAAAAGTTTTTGGCCCAGGTCAGTGAACATGTTACCCCGTTTGTGGAAGTGTTCAACCTGTCAGATATCGGTGAAATACGGTTCATGTTCAATTCCGATTTTGAACGGCCGCAGCTGCCGGTGTTGAGGAACTGTTTGCCGATCACGGCCTGACCATTACCCGGGCTTACTGGGAACCCTATTATACGGAAACCCGGGTCCCGACGTCCATCTGCTCCCTGTATGTGCTGGTGAGTTGTCCAGAAATCAGGAAGCTCCGTTGATTGCGGATTTGCAGGCATTCTTGAGTTTCCGCATCAGCCGGGTCACCCAGCTTTACGTAGACGGGATTCTCAACTTCAAGGAGATGCTGTTTGCCGGGAATGCCGTGGATTTTACCCATCTGTTCATTTTCAAGGAACAAGGCACCCGCACTGACCGGGAAATCATGGAAAGCCTGGATTCCGTGGATCATCAGGAGGCGTTTTCCGCAAGGATTCATGAATCCAATAAATTCACCTATGTGTCCAATGTGATCCAGGACGCCGTGATGGAGCATCCGGATCTGATTCGGTTTCAGTTTCAACTGTTTGACGTCAAATTCAATCCGGCCG
>LQAH01000367.1_pt1 | contig 10914 bp, 14 predicted proteins | sample 1535791 | NCBI WGS metagenome assembly LQAH01 (sample SAMN04331585, study PRJNA305678) | bioreactor metagenome | isolation source: bioreactor_4 inoculated with Wadden Sea sediment 2nd replicate of a... | place: Germany:Bremen
TTCGGGTAAAGCATGGGAAATCCAAGCGTTGCCAGTTTATTCCCAATTGAGTTGTAGGCATGAACAACCCCTGCAGTGCTGAACAGCACATCCGCGTATGTTGTGTTGTTCAGCTTGCCAAGGGAGGTGGGGCTTATCGCGGATGAGAATACGGCTCCTGAGTACTCGCCAGTTGGCCAGCCAGTCAGCATACTGCCCTCGAAGTCCCATGCCATGCATTCCATCTCAGATGGCAGAACGAAGGCATCTGCGCCTGAGCCAGCCGCCCAGTCGGCGAAGACGCCGTACCTCAGCATAGCGGCTTCCTCAGTGCCTTCTCTGCAGTCCAGCTCCGTGAATGACGATGCTTCGATCAGTTCAGCGGGGATATCAGATGCCGGATCATAACTGCCCAGGGGGTAACCGAGCATGGATGTGCCGGAAAGCTGCCCCGCTGCAGGATGCATAGAATTAGTGCCGGTGTTCCACGATTTGGAGAACAGTGTTGTCGATGCGGCCCAGTCGTATACGACCACGGCGTTGAACGGTGTTCCTATATTGTTGCTCATCATGCAGAATATCACCTCATCCTGGCACTGCCCCCATATCGGCACAGCAGAGCGATGCGGGGTCCGGTTCTCTGGGAAGGTGAATCTCTTTGAGGTGATCTCAACGAACTCATCGCGGGAACTGTTCCAGTAGTACAGATGCAGGTCAAGACCAGATGCAACGCATAGTTCAAGGCCTGAGTGAGAACTGCTCATATCTCCCATGCAGAAGCAGGTTGCTCCAGTAAGGGACAGATCGGATATCCTTGATCCCTGATTGCTGATGACCCTTACTCCACCGTTGAAGCCGCAAAGGATCTCGTTCGTTCCATCACCGTCAAGGTCTACGGCCAGGGGCTGCCAGCCTGAGAGGCCCTCTTCGCAGTACTCCCACTTCAGCGTGCCGTCGTGTTCATAGGCTGTGAGTGAGGTGCCCGTGAGTGCTGCAACCTCCAGTTCCGAGTCTCCATCGAGGTTGACAAGGATCGGTGTGGTGCTCACTATGCCGCCTGGATGAGAAGGCCAGTACGAATCATGCCAGCCGGTGTCCAGGGGATAGGTGTCATTCAGCCGAACCTGTCGTGTGGCGCTGTTGTTGCCCCGCCATGAATGAAAGCAGGTTTCCTGAAAGTCTGCCGTTACTGATACCGTTACGTCCATGGGGGGAACGAACCAGTTGGAACAGTTCCAGTCGTACTGGACTTCAAGGGAATCCCTGGTGCCGATCGAGGAGCAGCTGAGATCATAGGAAGATGTATTGCTGCCACTGGTGAAGGTTATCCTTGCGATGAAAGCACCGGAGTTCTGCCTGCCGAAATTGCGGATGGTGAAGTTCGCCGGCAGTGTTACCCCTGACGGTGTTTCCACCGGGTACTCCGAGATGCTGAGGTCGTCCCGGTAAACCACAAGATCACATGAGTTGGGGTATCTGACCTGTCGCTTATGTCCAGGGCGGGATCCCCAAGCAGGTTGAACTGTGCGAGCTCCTTCGGCTCGTGGGAGAAGAAGGCTTCGTACTGAAACGGGCATCCTGAATGGCTTCACCCAGTCTCCCGTATCCCCTGCCATATATAGCCTGCAGATACCTTCACCATAGTACTGGTAATAGCTTGTAAGGGAATACCTGGAGCCGCAGAACACGCCTGCCACTGGAACTCCCGTGTTCTTGAGGAGCTTTTCCCCCAGACAGTCCGTGCCGAAATCATACAAAGGAACCTGCGATGACTCGGTCAGTCTGCAGTAATAGGGATGCGACTCCCTGTTCTGGTGTTCGTGGAGCGAGTGGTTGAAGGTTCCAGCAGAACAGCACAACAGGAGAATGAAGGGTGCCGCATAGTACTGATCAGGTGTGGCTAGATAGTTCTCAAGCTGATAGTTGTTGAAAGTGCTGTCCCTGGTTCCTTTGGTCAGGTCATCATCAGGAATGTACCGGGGCCAGTACTCAAGGCCGGCGCTGAGCATATGGTATTCGCCGTGGTTGGAGTAAAAGGCTACTCCGGCACCGGAGGATAGTTCATTGAGAACGCAGTCCCTGTACTCGTGGCTTGCCAGAATGCTTCCGTCCGAGCTGCTGAAGTCGCGTCCGTCTCCGCAGTAGCAGCTCGCAAAGTCAAGCCCATCCAGTCAGTTAGATCATGGTCCATTCCCTGTCAGGTTCCCAGCTGACATAGGCCTGCACCGACGTCTCCGAATTGTCATCACTCCCGGTACCGGCCAGACGCAGGAGCCTGCGCCGGTTATCCACCAGTGGTATCTGCTGAATGGGTTCTTCAAGGGCAAGTATGTTCTCCACGATCTCTGAGAGAGTGTCGGTCTGCAGGGATGAACCGTTCCTTACCGATAATCTTCCCACCATCATGGACGGAAAGGCTGATTCGATGTCAGGATCCCCGTTGAAGTATGCATACCACTCATCATTGGCTACCATTGTCGGTGCTGTGTCAATGGCGAACTCGTGGGTAGGCAGATACCACTGCTCTCCTGCATACGTTACGTCCTCGTGATCTCCAACGAGAAGAAGATAGCTTGGCGATTTCTCCGAAGCCCCCGGCCAGTTCTGCCACATATGCTCGGTGAACTCCCGTATCATTTCATCGGTGATCTCCGTCATTCCGGACCCGAAGTCCTCGAGGATGTCATCGGTGAGTACCGCAGCCACATCGAACCCGTTTAGGCCTGCTCTGTGCTCAGCCAGGTCGTCCACCGCATCTCCGAAGTCGTCATAAAGACCTGAAGCGCATATTATGACATAGTCAGGCATCCTTCTGTTCGGGGCCTGGGTCCGTTCATAGGTCGACGACACCGAATAGTCCGGACCGGTACACTGGTCTGCTCAATTTGCTGATAACCCACCATTGGACTGCCGCGAACCATGCTTTGAAACGGTCCAGACCAATACTGCTCCAGACAGCCTCTGAGCTGTCGAACGAGACGGACACGCTGAATGATGAGACCGTGCAGAGGATGCTGTCGGAAGCCCGGTACTGCGCCGGATACAACTGCAGCTGGAGGAAGCGCTGATGGCAGATCCGGGTTTCCCCAGAACATCGATCCTGTTTTCAGGCCAGAATGCATCAGACGCATATGCGGTGGAGTCCATGGTGAAGGAATCAACTTCAGCTGCGGTACGGGTGTAGGATACGTACCAGGCCGGCGAAGGATAAACAGGGACTGTCTTTCTGTAATCCATGTCCGATACTGTGAAATCCACTGATGGCGTGACACTGTCGGGAACAGCAACCAGCACGGTAACAACAGGAAGCTCAGGAAAGCCGGTGCTGTCCGTAACGGGAGCATCGGAAAATCTTATGAAATCAAGACCGCCGTGGCTTACACTGTCTATGGAAAGGTGGATCCCTGCGATGAAGGCAACTCTGGAGCTGTCGGCCACCGTTGTTCGAATCAGTGGAGTGTCAGCATAGCAGAAACCGGAGAGAAGAAGAACATTAAGGGCGTGTGCATAGAAACTTGATTTCATTTAAAGCCATCCCTTTCATCCTGTGTAAGATACATGTTTATCAACGAATATGAAAGAGGATATGGGGGGGGGCGTCAAGGGGAGAGATGAGTTGGGGATCAATCTGATAGAGACAGTTGAAGCGAGCGCTGAATAATGTACTATTCGTGGGACCTTCGGAGTTTTCTCAACTCACGCTCTGTCACGACCTGCCTATCCCAGTTGTCTTCAAGAGCAAGAATTCTTGTCTTCTCCTCTTCTGGCAGCTTAAGCAAGCACAGCCACTGGGTCACCCTGTCGGATGTGATGCCATGCCTCTCAGCCAGTTGTTTCCTGGTCAGATTATCGCGGACCAGTTCATCCTGCAACTCCATGGCAACGATCAAAGGGTTACGAAATCGCTTTCGGGGAATTATGATAGGAAGGTCAGGACGCCTGAGTCGAAGGATGTCCGGCGTTTCTTCAATGGTTCGACCGTAGTGACACTCGGCGTACCACACTGAATCTTTGATTGATCTTCTTCAGCGTTCCATCTCACGGATCACCCTGAAGCCCGTGCTGATGCTGACCTGTTCCTCGTTCAGCTTGCTTCTGGTAGCGCTTCTCAGGAACTGGGCGTTGTTGCCCCAGCTTCCCCCTCGCTGAACCCTGTAGCCCTGGCTTCCGCCTGTGACCCAAGCGCTGCCGTCGGTGGGAGCGCCTTCGTAGTTCTCGTGGTAAACGTCCTGGCACCACTCGTAGACATTCCCCGACATGTCGTACAGACCCCAACCGTTGGCCTCGAGGGTATTGGTCCAGTGCGGGTGGCCGTTGGAGTTGGCGCTGAACCAGCCGTACAGAGATACCGTAGCAGTGCTGTTGTCGTTGCCCCAGTAGAACCATGTGTCGGTTCCAGCCCTGCAGGCGTACTCCCACTCAGCTTCGCTGGGGAGCCTGTAGTCGTACACCGGATCCATGGCGCTCAGCGTCTCTATGAACACCTGGCAGTCGTTCCAGCTTACCGATTCCACGGGGAAGCTATCGGTTCCCCAATTGGAGGGGTTGCTTCCCATCACGTTCTCCCAGGTTACCTGCATCACTTCGTTGCCCAGTATCTCGAAAGAGTTCTCGAAGGTTACCGTATGTGCAGGAGCCTCATTAGGCTGGTGATACCAGTCGCCCTCCTGGGAACCCATCAGGAAGGATCCTGCAGGCACTTCTACGAACTCACCCAGAGAGTAACCGCTGATGGTGAATGCCTCACTAAGGGCGGTATCACCCTCTGCGGTGAACATCCTGAGTCTGTAATTGTCGCTCATTCCCAGCGAGTGGGGCACCTGCACATTGACTGTGATGCTGCCGGTATTAGTCACCCAGTCTCCGAAGTCAACCGTAAGGGAATCGTCCTTCACAAGTTCGAGCTTGACCATGTATTCGCGGACAATGGGTATTTTGTCGTACTCTACCTGCACGCCTGTCTGCCAGAGCATCCACTGGTGTCCCCGTTCGGTATGAATATCTCGAAGTCGCTTCAGGAACGTCATTCGGTTCGGATGGGCTGCCCCGCAGGAGGAGAGAAGAATAAGGAGCGAAGCACAAATGCACGGATATCTGTTAATCATGGTGAACACCCTATTCAATGAGCACGCAATACCGGGAACAGCTCACAGCTTCCGTCTGAAGCCTTACCAGATAACAGCCTGAAGGCTCGTCTCCTGCACTCCAGATCCAGCTGTGATCCCCTCCGGGGATCGATCCCTCGGAGGATGAATGAACCAGCCTTCCGGTCAGGTCAAATACCTGGAAGTCAACAACGGCAGCTTCATCCAGACTGTAGTTCACCGTAAGCTGTTCAGTGAAGGGCACGGGAGAGAGGGAAGTAATCACAACAGTCGATGGCGGCTCCGTCTCTATGCCGGTTTCCGGCTCGTAGCGGATGAGGGTGCCAGGAGTCTCTCCACCGCAGGCAATGTACCCTCCTGAGGACAGTTGCCGTACAGACTGTATGTCATGGGCCTCCCAGACTATGTCCAGCCCACTGAAGCGATCCCTCGCTGTCCAGCTTGGCTATCATTCCAGTCTGTATCCCGTCAGGGGGGTTCCCGGGGTGTTCTCTCCTCCGTAGATGTACCCTCCGTCCATTGTACTGTTGATTGAGTGTCCATAGGGAACGGACCAGTACGGGAGTTCATAATACCACTGGAGTTCACCGAATTCATCGGTGTGAGCAATGTAAGGGAAATGCGAAGTAACGAAAGTGAATCCCTCTTCTGATGTGGAAAGGGTCATGTCTCCGCCACTTGGACCAAGATGAACCATCAGGAATCACTTGCTTCCCAGAGAATTTCTCCTGAATCCTGGTTCAGGGAAATGATCCGTATTCCACCAGTGGAATAAACATACACAATGAGTTGATCCTGATACTCCAAGATCTGCGGGCTCTGTTGGCATAGTTCCTTTTAAGCCTCACTGTCCACAGAGAGTCCCCTGAAGCATCCGTAACCATAATGAAAGAGTTTGTATACCCCGGTTGAACTGGAGCCATCTCCCCGCAAACTGCCAGTCTGCCGTCCTGTAATGGCAATACGCAATAAGGAGTTTCCGATGAGTCAGGAAAATCGAAGCACTTCCACCACAATAAGTTCCCAGTAGTACTAATGTTCATCAGGTAGATACCTGTACTGGTCATGAGTGTATCCCTGCCGGCTCCAGCTGCTATGAAAGAACCGTCCGGGAGTTCTTCTACCCAGTAGGCGTATGCATGAGTGAGAAGACCGGGAATACCGGTTCCCAGACAAGTCTCCATAGGATCGTACAGGACACGATCTTGCAAGTCGGAGTAGTACTTTCTTCCAGCGACATGAACTGATGAGATGATGTCTCATGGGCATCGTAGAACATCGTACCGTACTCTGTTACCCACTGGATCGCAGGAGGACCGTCAGTTTGAGCGAACATTGCTGCTGCCAGAAGAAGTGCAGTGATGGCTTCCATATGCTCTCCTTACTCTGTCAGCTTTATCCAGCCGATCCTGATGTCCGTTCCAGATTGGAAGCCCTGAAACTCAAGCACAACCTTTCACATCCTCACTTGCCCAGCCGGAGATCCTGAAGTCAGATCGAACGGCCGATCTCGTCCAGTCGGGCCGATGAGTTCCAAGTTCCAGGCTGCTTTCCCTGCCGTTCTCATACTGCCAGTGGACCGTTACCGTCAACTCCCTCTCCGGCCTGGCAATCATGGTGAACTGATCGTACAGCCTTGTAGGAATGTACTCTGTACTGTCGCTGCCGAGGTTAAGATCCAGCCTGTTGGTCTGCGTCGGGTTCGATAAGGTGCCCTCGAACATGCCGCTGATCGAATCGGTGAAGGTTGAATTCCAGCCGAAAACGGATATCACATCATTCGTGTGCCAGGCGGGAGCCCCCGGGGCGGTTGCCTCTGTCATGTTCCAGGGGTTGCCCAGAACAGTGCTTGCGTAGTCCCTTGGCCTGATCTCAAAGACCGCCTCTGTGATGTTGTCGTCAGTATCGGGTTCGCCGGAAATGCCTTCTGCTTCATCCTGAGAATGTGGATCCCGATGTCATCAGAATCCGTCAGCCAGCTGAAGGCTACCTCCACATCATCACATTCATACCCGGTGCCGGGCAATCCGCTGAAGCTTATCGTATCGGAATCAAGCACTTCTTCCTGGGTCAGATCGGAAAGATGTACGATCACATCGGAAACACCCAGCGTTCCCATGTTGTAGAAAGTGGCGTTGACCGAGATGGCAGTTCCTGCCGCAAAACTGAAATCTCTAACATTGAGGGCACCGCCGCCGCTGGCGGTAATGTCCGGTGCGGTGATCCTGATATCCGCCGGGAGGTTCCCGGAGAAAAACTGAACCAGCCTTGCCTGGCCAGCCTCGAGGGTATCACTGAAGAAATGGTAGTCGTAATCAGATCTGACTGGAGCTCCATCAGGAATCTTCTGCTGTGATCAAGCAGCTTTGCATTATAGGGAACACCAGACGGTATCGTGTCCGGCCAGAGAATGATGTTCACGGCAACCTCTGGATCGTAGCAGTTCCTGTTAACATAGAAGGCATAGCCGTTGTCATTTCCATCGTTGAACAGACGTATATGCGGCTCAACTCTGTCATTGAGAGTGACTGCATCCAGGCATTCAGCGTAATCCTCCCACCAGTGAAGCTGTGTCAGCTCCGGTGCAATTGCCGCCACCTGTGCAAAGTTTCCGGAACTGTTCCATCTTCTGCGTATGCTGCGACTTCCACATCAGTATCTTCCGTGGCTCTCTCTCCGGTAGTGGTCGGTCTTGATGGAAGGTCCCACAGCCGGATCGAAATCTCCACAAACCCTGCATGAGTCAGAGAATGGAGGGAATGAGTCGGGGGGGGATCACATCGTAGTCCGACCTCCATCGATCAGTATAGACCCATTCCTCGTAAGGAGCGTCGAAGGGCATGTTGTTATTGTCCAGGTATCCCACCGTGAAGTATGAATCTCCATTCGCTGTTGTTCCCGAGTAGGACCTGAGACAGTACGGGAAAGGGCAACTGCACCTCGCATCAGAGCAAGGTTACAATTAAGCAGAAACTCCTGCGGGGAAGGGATCCGGTAGGAGTAGGTCGGATAATCAAGATGTGTTGAATCCCCACTCCACATAATGTCTCCGCCACGGGTTCCAATCATCTGGGGTAGTAGTAAACGGGATCTCCCTTTTCTGCTCTATGGCAACATCCCTGAGGGTAATGAAGGTTGAGTCCATTCCTTCCGGGTGGGGAAATGATTCTATCTGTTTCCGTAGAGGTTGTTGATAGCCAGTTCGGCAAGCTGAACGCTGAACTCGATGTTGTCTTTGTCCGGGTATTCCTCGGGACTCCATTTGATTCGAATGCAGACATCGCCCCTGAGAACCAGCATTCCCACGGTTATGTCATCGATGCCACCGCCCATGAGACCAACAATGGCCCTGTCCCAGAGCTCTCCCTCAACCTCTTCGCTCTCGTTGACGTAACCACTTACCCTGTCGAAGTTGCTCTGGCCGTCGAAGGTGTAACCAGGAAGTTGATCTTGCTGCGATTCCTGGAGGCTCCCTCAGCCCTTGTTGTGTCGTAGTAGCTGAGCTGCGGTTTGCCGGCGGCTGCATCGCTGAGGGGTTCATGCCATGTGTCGTAGCCCTGGGCGCCGAGGAGCTCCTCGATGTCCTCAACGCTTATTGCATCGATCATTTCCCAGCCGTCTGGAAGGACGATAGTGTCGCTGAGCTCAGCGGTAACAGGTTCATCAGTTGTTACATCTTCATCTGGAACGGGTTCATCGCCACCGCAGCCGGCGAAAACCGCCAGGGCAACGAGCAATGCAAGGAACGGCTTTTCCACTTGTTCTCCTTCTGATGGAAACCAGTTGCTATGGCACACCTGAAACCGGTGGCGACGCGGAATATACGGAAAAACTAAATGGCAATGATGGCCGGTATTCCCCCTTCAGTGAGGATATCCCACGGGGAAGACATAGAGAGGGGTCTCCTCTTCAGTCAGTCCCAGGAGGTCGGCAAGGGCTGGTTCGTTGAAGGCGCCCACCGCGCAGGTTCCCAGCCCCAGTGCCGTTGCCTGAAGGTAGATATTCTGCCCGGCATGACCGGCTTCCATATGGGTATAACAAATTCCTTTCTCCCCATAATGGTCCGTTGTACGGCTGTAAACAGCCGTTATGACCAGTACCACCGGGGCGTTCGCTATGAAGTTCTGGCCCAGACAGGCCTCCGCCAGATCTTCTATGAGATCCGGACCGGGGAGTTCCGGGGGTAAGCCGGTGCTCATCAGGTTCGTAACGGTAAAGCCCCGGGGAAAGGGTTCCAACCCTGCTGGCAAGGCAGTACAGGTTGAGAGGATAAGTGGCTCCCGCCGAGGGAACCGTCCGCAGCCCCCTTGAGTGGGAAACGCCTTGTGCTGCCCAGAGCAGGTTTGAGAGCTGCTCCACGGTGATACTGTCCGTTACGCTGAGCTCCGGATCGATCGCCTTGAGCCATTACCTCGTAAAGAGACATGTTAGAGACCGGTTCCGGTTCCGGAAGCTGAAAGCCCATTGAGGGCAGGAACATTGTAATGAGCACAGTGATGAGACTCAACATTTTTACCTCCCTTCCTGAAAAGATACACAAAATGCCGGATAGAAAGAATTGCCCAGGGAAGGTCGTTGACCGGTGATTTATTCCCTTGTATTGTCTCCCGCCGATGTCGATGGATCGGTACATTTAACGGGGAGGAATGGTATGAAAAGGTCATTTGTGCTTCTGCCGGCCCTGGCACTGCTTTTTACCGGGTGTTTGAGTGATCCAGGCCTTGGCCATGGCGACATCGCCCAGGCAGAGATAGTTCATCCGGCACAACACTGGGCGAAGCAATTGAGGATCCCGAAGCATCGCTTCTGAGTCACGGTATTCCCGTCGACGAGGGCTTCAACTGCGAAGAGTTCAAACTTCAGTCCGGGGGGGAAACCCTGATAGAGGCCGAAGGCGGCAGACGTTTCGACCCTGTCATAGCCGTTCTCGATGATGAAGGGGCCATTGTTGCTGTGAACGATGACTGGGACGGAGATACCGGAAGCAGGATCGTGCTTGAGGAGTTCCCGGAAGGAAGCCGTCTTGTGGTATGGGGAGTCGACGGCGCCACGGGAAGCGTTACCATTACCGTCAGCGAAGCATCATCCGATGACGCCGATGAATGGCTGGCGGCAACCTCACTGTCCCTGGGTGTTATGGATCGGAGCTGCTGGAGGACAAGGGCAGCGAATCCATGAAGGAACTCATTGAGGATCTGGACTCAGAGGAGATCTACGCAAGCGAATACGAAAACGCCCTTCTCGTGCCCTTCACCGTCGAGGAAGAGGCCCGGTATTCCCTTTCTCTTCAGTCCGAGGATTTTGACGCCTATCTCATACTGATATCCTATGGCAGGCGGGGGCTTGAGTTCCTTGAGGTGAACGACGACCGGGGCGGGTCCACGGATTCAAAAATCATCAGAGTGCTGGAACCCGGTTCCTACGGCGTCATTGTTATGAGCTATTTCGGAGAAGGCGGAGAGTTCACGCTGCTTCTGGAAGAGGTTGAGGCCGGTGACGGCTCCATCATTCCCGTGGAGGCTCCGGGAGAGGCAACAGGATTCCTGTCCGGAGATCAGGAGGCCATGCTGTTCTGGGAGACCATCGACGAGGACTGGCACTACTCCTCCATAAACGGAAGCACTCCTGTGGTTGCCTTCTCATTCAGTATAACACAGGAGGCGGACTACTACATAAGTGCCTCGGCGGATTTCGACGCACCATGACACTGATCGAACTCAGCGAATACGGCGGCCCTATCTTCGTTGACTACAGCGACGACGACTACGGGACCGACCCAGGCTTACGATGTCCCTCATGCCCTGCGAAATGGTGGCTCTTATCTCCAGCT
>LQAH01000368.1_pt1 | contig 10883 bp, 14 predicted proteins | sample 1535791 | NCBI WGS metagenome assembly LQAH01 (sample SAMN04331585, study PRJNA305678) | bioreactor metagenome | isolation source: bioreactor_4 inoculated with Wadden Sea sediment 2nd replicate of a... | place: Germany:Bremen
ATTAAAAACATAAAAGAAAATTAAAGCTGTACCAAAGCCGATTAGAAGATAAACAAGTGCAATATTAAAATAATAGGAAAACATAAATTTAAGCCTCAAAATTAATAATTTATTCTGCCAAGCCAGACAGGCTTGCTGTATATGTTGTAAACATTATCATCTTTACCATATGCAAATACATAAAGTGAAAGTATTGATTCTCCGGATGATCTGTCTGCATCTCCTGCATCATGATCATCAGAAATAAAAGATTTATATTCATCATCTTCTGAAACAGAATTATACTCTGTAACAGTTCTTCTAAGATCGACATTTGAATAACCTGAATATTCAACATAAGGAACAAGATTAATTGAAATTACTTCATCAAAATATACTGTCAATGTAAAAGATGTATCTCTGTCTGAATAGTCAACCGGAACCATCGGATAGGAAGTAGAATCATCATCCGACAATACTGTATTTACCCTTCGATAGCCTGCAGAAGTAAGATCAGAAGGTTCAGGATCAGAAGTATCAAATATTTTTTTATCGTCATCTCCAATCTTGGAATATAAATTATAGTATTTATAGTAAATTTCATAACCTCTGAAAACATCAGGATCATTATCTGATCTGTTGTAAATTTCTGCTGAACTTGGATTTCCGGCAGCATCAAATGTTTTTACACCTGGTGCTTCAAGATACGGAGAATCATATAATCCGCATGAGGATAAGATAATGAGTAGTATTATGTATATCAGTTTATAGAGATTACGGGTTTTCATACCCTCCCTTAATATCAAGAAGCTCGTAAATAAGAACAGGTTGTTTTTACCTTTAACACGAATATTATCAAGTTCTCTGACAATTACTTCATCTTTGACAAGAGCATGGGTAAATTCACTGATTATTATATTTGATTTATACTGTTTATTTGTACCTTCAAGTCTTGCACCGAGGTTTACATTATCACCCATGAGTGTATAGTTCATACGTCCCATTGATCCCATGTTACCAACTGTCATAACACCTGAATTAAGGCCAATCCCTATATTTATTCTTTTTTCCTCCGGCCATCCTTCATTTAGTTTATGAAGAGCATCCATCTGTTTAAGGGCGCATTTACATGCAAGTATTGCATGTCTTTCCTGAGGTATCGGAGCGCCCCAGAAGCACATAATTTCATCGCCTACATATTTATCAAGTGTGCCGTAAAACTCCAGTATAATATCTGTCATGGCTGTAAGGTATATATTAAGATGATTTACAAGCTCCTGCGGTGTCATTGTTTCAGAAAGCGTTGTAAATCCTCTTATATCTGAAAATAATACTGTAAGATTTTTATCAACGCCTCCGAGTTCAGGCGGATTGTCCAGAATCTGATCCACTACTGCCGGACTTACATATTTTCCAAACATACTCTTGATCCGCTTCTTGTCTTTTTCCTCAGTCATTACCCTGTAAATTACAATTGTAATAAATGTAAGAGAACCGCCTAATGCCGGTGACGGGAAATCAAGAATCAGATTGAAGTTGTCAAATATAATACTTGCAGCTATAAAATAAGCACCAATTGATAGAATTGAAAATAAAGCTGCCCAAAGCGTTGAAAGTCTTTGAAGTTGCAATTTGCTGTTAAAAATACAAGAACAAAAAGAAATAAGAATATTAACCCATTTAATCAACTTCTGTAATAAACTTATTCATAATTATTGTATTAAGGGAATTAGCATGAATTTCAACACCGTACATAAGTCCGTATGGTGTTGTTTTTTCATCAGCTGCAATTCCTCTGGCAAAAGGACCTGTCATAAGTATTTTATTGCTTACAGCTTTTGTTTTCGGCCATTTTGAAGGATCAGGTCCCGGTGATTTTGATGCATAACCTGAATATGATCTAATCGGGAATGTCTGATGTCCTCCCGGGTCTGCAGTAGACGGATTACCCATAAAATTAATAAGCATCTGACCGTGTTCATCAATAGGAATTGTAATTTCATCGAGAACTTTCTGAATTCCGGGTTTTTTGACAGAACCGTCTTTACTGAATTTCGGCTGCTTAACAGTTATCTGATACGGTTCCCACTTCTGGCTTTCTGTATTATAGACCTCAGGGGAAGGAATTTTTATATATTCCCCTACTTTAACTTTTATGTCACCCGGTGACTTATTAAAGTACTGAAGTGCAAGTGCAAGAGTAATTGACGGTACAAATGTGTCTTTATATTTTTTTACAATAAAATAATAACTGTCCTGACCGTCTGAAGTCTTGGATTTAATTGGAGGTGAATTTGTCTGTATCTGATTTTTAAGTTCTGTTATGCTGCTGTCTGTTAACGGATATTGTATAGGATGATCTATTCCGTTTATATCTGTCCAGCCGAGTCTTTCAAAATTTTGCATCATCAATCACAAAATCAGGAGTAATTTCCTCCAGATTTATAACATCAATTAAAATTGAAGATTTTGAGACCAGACCCTGACGTCTGTATACTTTATCAAATCTTCACGGAAATTTGCATGTCCATAGCCCCTGCATGCTCTTGCCAGCGGCTGAAGCGGCGGCTGAAGACCGGTATAGGAACTTATTGTATGCCAGTTGCCTTCAATATCTGTAATTCGACCATAATTGTCATACAGAAGCTCCTGCCTCTTTACATAATCTTCTCTTATTGCATCTGACGGCGGAACTTCATCAAGAACTGTTTCAAGAAAAACATTTCCGTTTTCCCTGATTGCTTCAACAAGAAGAGCATCATCATAAGCTTTTCTTTCATCAGGTTCGATAAAGAAAATATCTATAAATAATGCTCTTTCCCGTTCATTCTGGTTTTTTATTCTTGAAAAGGATTTTATCAGATCTGCATGTCTGTAACGGGGAAAAGGCCATTTACCGAATTTGTTAAGACTTCGGAAATCGATCCCTATTATCATTATATCTGATGATATGTTCGGATTTTGAACAGACTGTGTAACCCTTCCTGAATGTAGGTTTTCTGAGAAACATTTTTTAAGGTAAAAATTAACATCAAGCATTTTGAGTTTAAGTTTTGTTTGTAACATCTGTAAAATTATCAGCGCCCAGAATAAGGAAAAATATAAAAAGCGCAATAACAATACCGAAAAACTTTGTATCAAAAACTTTTTATTTTTTTACCCACTTTAATGTCCCCTTGTTATTTTACTAAGTCAGAAGCTTTCAGGTAAATTATACGGTCTCTGGCAAAATTTTGTCCAACCGCTATTTGTATAATTATCAACAATGTCGTTATAGCTGGATAAAGCTTTTTCATAGTCGTTTTGATGATTCGCTTAATCTTCCGATTGAAAAAAGAATACCTGCAATATCAGGATATGAGTCAGCATATTTTTCTTTTACAGATTCATAGATTTTTTACAGCAGTATCAGTATTTCCAAGTTCTTCACTGCAGACTGCACTGTTGAAAAGCGCTATAGGAGCAAGATAAGTTTTAGGGAAATTATCAGCATATTCATTGAATGATGCAGCAGCATTTTCAAAATCATCTCTTGAAAATAAATATCGCCTTTCATGAATACTGCTCTCTGTTTAGCATAATAAGATGAGTAGTCGTTTATAACTTTATCCAGAGATGCAATGATTTTTCTATATCTTCATCTGAAGAACATTACTTTTCTCTGACATAAGTTCTGTATATTCTGTCTGTATTTTTTCAATAGCCAGTGCTGATTCTTCATTTTTCCTGATTTGAATGTACCTGAAATAGCAATACTTATAACTGCAATCACGATAAGTATTGAAATAATAATCAGGACTCTGCTGTACTGTGCTAGAAAATTGTTAAGTTTTTTCAGGAATTTTTCTTTTCCTGTGATTTCTTCCTGGTGCATTTGTTACTCCTTTAATCGCTTTAGTGTATTTCCCTTGGGGAAGTCACTGTCGCTGAATGATAAAAATTTATCATTCCACCTTGTTGTTGAAAATATCAAGATCCTTTATAAGTCTTGATAAGTATGTTCTCTGGATTTTAAGCATTTCTGCTGTCTTCATCTGGTTCCAGTTATTGTACTTCAATGCTTTTATAATATAATTTTTTTTTGAAATTTGTAACAGCTTTTTTTTAATGGTATTATAGTTTTTTTGTATTTATAAGAGAAGTTATATTTATATCCTGATCTGTTATTATACTGCCTGATGAAACTGCGGCTCTGTGTAATGTATTAAACAGTTCTCTGACATTGCCAGGCCATTCATATCCTGCAAGTTTATCAAGAGCTGACTGATCAATTTTTTTATCATAGCCGGATAAATTTATAAAATAACTGCAGAGTTCTTTTATATCCTCTTTACGATCTCTTAGAGGCGGAATATCAATATTCAGGACATTTATCCTGTAAAGAAGTTCTTTTTGAAATTACCTGATAATACTTCCTCTTTAATATTCCTGTTTGTTGCGGCAATAATTCTCACATTTACTTTAACAGCTGTTTCCGAGCCTAGAGGATAAACTTCTCCGTTTTCAATTACTCTCAGCAGTCTTGACTGTGTATTAAGAGGCATTTCAAATAATTCATCAAGAAAATAGTTCCTGTATCTGCAGAAACAAACTTACCTTTTCTGTCTCTGGATGCATCGGTAAAAGATCCTTTTAAATGTCCGAAGAGTTCTGTTTCAAATAAATGCTCGGGAATTGATGCACAGTTAAGTTTAATGTAGGGATTATTTTTTCTGCTTCCTGATGACTGGATAAAATCTGCAAAAACATCTTTTCCGGATCCGCTTTCACCGGTAATCAGAACAGGAGCATCAGATAATGCTATTTTTTGCGCTTTTTTTTAATGTATTTTTTAATTACTTTTCCGGATCCTGCAATTTTATCAACCGGATAAAAACAGGCAGCCCTTTCTCAGTCATATTAGATTCTGAAAAAGCGCTGCCGTTATTAGAAAGATGATTTTTAGTTGTCACCCTGTTTCATGAAATCACCAAGTGTTGCCATTGGCGCATCATCTGCTTCCTGTATGTATTTTGATTATTTCCTCTCTCTGGAGAGATTTTTTATATTCTCTGATAGAAAGTGAAAGTTTTTTCTTTCTGGGATTTATTTCAGTTACAACAGCTTTAACCTTGTCTCCGATATTGAACTTTTCAAGTTCCTTGTCAATATCATCATTATACTGATCAGAAATATTGCTCTTGTTGATAAGACCTTCAATTTCACCCGGTACTTTGACAAAAAGTCCGAAATCAGTTTTCCCTGAGATTTCTCCTTCAATAACTTTGCCTTTTGAAAAGGTTTTGTAAAGAAGATCCCATGGATTATCTTCAAGCTGTTTAACCCCGAGTTTGATTCTTCTGTTTTCCTTGTCAATTCCGATAACAATAACTTTGATATCTTCATCCTGTTTTAAAACAGAAAATGTATTCTTAACTTTCTTTGTCCATGAAAGATCATCAACATGGAGGAATCCGCTGATTCCTTCTTCAAGTTCAATAAATGCTCCTGCATTAGTAACTTTTGCGATTTTTCTTTCAATCTGTGTTCCAACAGGATAGATTTCATCAATTTTATCCCATGGATTTTCAAAACCTGTTTGATTCCGAGTGATATTCTTCCCTGCTCAAGATCATAGGAAAGAATCATACATTCAACTTCATCACCGATCTTGAATACTTCTTTCGGATGACTGATTTTCTTAACCCAGGAAAATTCAGAAATATGAGCCATTCCTTCTATGCCTTCTTCAAGTTCAATGAAAGCGCCGAAGTCTGTAAGCTTAGTTACTTTACCGGTAATGATATCATTAACATGATATTTTGTTTCAAAAGTGAACCATGGATTATCAGTAAAATGTTTAAGTGAAAGATTTATTTTATTGTTTTCTTTATCAATTGTTTATAAGTTTAAGTTTGATTTTCTGATCTTTTTTAACATAGTCTTTAGGTCTTGCTACATGACCCCAGCTCATATCGTTGATATGAAGAAGACCGTCAAACCCGCCGAGATCAATGAAAGCACCGAAAGAAGCAATACTTTTTACTGTTCCTTCAATTTCATCACCTACAGCTGCGTTTTCAAAAAATTCATCTTTTTTCTTGTTCTGAATATCTGCAAGATATTTTCTTCTGTTGAGAACGATATTTACTTTTTTCTCACTGTAGAGTCTTTCAATGAGAAAATCTGATTTAATATTTATATATTTTTCAGGATCTTCAACTTTAACAACATCAGTCTTTGAAATTGGAAGAAATGCTCTGATGTTATGTCCGAGTGAAACTTCAAATCCGCCCTTGATGCTTTTTTTTGATTGTTCCTTCAACAGAAAGTTTATCCTGAAAAGCGTTTTTAAGATTGATCCAGAATTCTTTTTCGTCATATTTTCTTTTAGATACAACGATCTGTCCGTCTTTACTTTCTTTTTTAACAAGAATTACTTTGACTTCATCATTCAGTTCAGGAGCCTTTCCAAATTCTGTTATAGGTATTTTCCTTCGATTTATATCCGATATCTATAAACACAGTTTCATTTGTTACCTGTATTACAATACCTGTAACTACCTGTCCCTCTTCCAGATCATCGAGAGATTTCAGGTATTCTTCCTGAAGGTTTGTCTGGTTTATAGTGTCTTCGTTGATGATGTTTTCCTTCTCAGCCATTTGAAAAAAACTCCTAATATTTATTCTGCCTGTTTTTGTATATTTCAGACATTACTTTCTCACAAAACTTCATCTATGGTCAAGTCCGAAGTATTCAAAATAAAATTGCATCTTCAGAAATTTTTTAAATTACCATATTCTTTTATTTTCTGTCAATTTTCATCTCGTTTTTTTATGCTTTTCCTCTATTTCAGAAATATTTTTTTTCACTTACACCCTGATTACAGCGTCTGGAAGCTCTTGTTTCTACAGAAGCATCGAGAAATATCTTTACTTCCGCATCGGGAAAAAACAACAGTTGTCATATCTCTGCCTTCTGCAATAACATCAAGATTATCTGATACTGATCTGATTTTTTCTGTTAATCTCAATTCTGAGATTTTTTAATTGTTGAAACCTGGGCAACGTTTTGAATCTACCTTATCTGTATGAAGCTGATCATCTACATCCTTACCGTTAAGATATACATGTGAATTGATAATATCTATGACTGATGATTCCGCAAGTTTTATAAGTTTATCTGAATTATTCATATCAATATTTCTGTTTAAAGCTTCCAAAGTCACGGCTCTATAGAAATTTCCTGTATTTAAAAAGAATAAATCTGCTTTTGCTGCTATCATTTTTGCAATTAGTGCTTTTGCCTACACCGGCTGGACCGTCAATTGCTACTGTCAATTTTTTTCTCCCTTATATTTAGTAAACCAGTCAATTTCTTTTTTAGATAAATATCTGTAGCTTCCAGGATAAAGATTTCCGATTTTACATTTCCTATTCTTATTCTGTGAAGCTTTTTGACTTTAATTCTATAATGTGAAAAGAGTTTTCTTATTTCTCTGTTTTTACCTTCTGTAAGAACAACATGTATTTTTACAGGAGTTTTTCTTGTATATTTGTTTATTCTGTAGAAATCGCCTTCAATATTTACCCCTTTTACCATTTCGGCCAGGGTTTTATCATCTACAGGAGCTCCTGTTTCAACAACATATTCTTTTTCCATTTCTGTTGACGGATGAGAAATCTTTTCAGCAAATGAACCATCGTTAGTTAAAAAGATAAGACCTGTCGACATATAATCAAGACGTCCCACATAAAAAAGTCTGTATGAACTGAAATCCTGAAAATATTGATTTATAGTGCTTCTTCCTTCAGGATCATAATTTGAGCATAAAACTTTCTGCGGTTTGTAAAATGCAATATATAGTTTTTTCTTTGTCGGGTTTACACGGTTTCCCCTGTAATAGACTATATCTTCAGGATATACTTTTTCACCCATCTTAGTGATAAATCTCTGATTTATACGTACATGACCCTGCTGAATAAGCTCTTCACATTTCCTTCTTGATCCCAGTCCGCACTGAGACAGAAAAACCTGAAGTCTTAAACCTGTTTTTCCTCTTCATTATCCATTTAATTCAAACCTCTTAAGATCTGTTTCTTCAAGTTTTGGTAGATCGGATATGCTGTTCAGTTTGAAAGTTTTAAAAATCTGCTGTAGTACCGTATGTAACAGGTTTTCCTGGTATATCTTTCTTACCGACTTCTTTAATCATTTTTCTGCTTAATAAAAGCCTGATCATTCCGTCAGCTGAAACACCGCGAATATTTTCAACCTCGCCCCTTGTTATAGGCTGTGAATATGCAATAATTGAAAGCGTTTCTATAGCAGCACGTGATAGTCTGTTTTCATTTTTCTTTCCGTATCTTACTTTTAAATAGCCCCAGAGCTCTTCTTTAGGAATAAGCTGGTAACCGCCTACAATTTCTGTAAGATCCATACCGCGGGAGGGATCCTCATATTTTTCCTTAAGATTTTTTAATGTTTCCGAGACGACTTCTTTTGACAGATCTGTAATTTTAATAATTGTATTTATATCAATAGGATCACTTTCCAGAAAAAGTATTGCCTCAATAAGCGCTTCCTCTTTTTCCAACTTCATTATCCTTCCTTATTCACAGGACGGCCTGTTTCACCGCAGCTTCCTGAGTATTAAATCCATTTTCAGGATTTTTATATTTTACTAAACTAAGACACCTGATATACAGGTGTTTGTTTTTTTATAAAGCAGCGGTAAAAGACCCCGGGGGAAACCCGCATATAATTCAATTCTTACTGAGCTGTATCACCCTGCTGTCCGCTGTCTGCTGCGGAATGCTGATTTTCAGTTTCAATAATATCTTTTTCTGATGAAAATTTCTTTATACGGATATCACCGAACATTTTATTCTGGTATACCTGAATTATTTTGTTTTTTACAGCATCGAGAACTGCAAGAAATGAACATACAAATTCAAGTATCGATGAATTGTTTACAATAAGCTCATTAAATAGAATTTCATCACTTTTATCAAGAAGCTCAGACATTAGAGTCAGCTTTTCATTAATTGAAACTTCTTCATAAAAATCAATTATCTGTTCGTTGGAAAGATTTCCCACAATACTTGAGAATGTCTGAAGAAGGTCCCATACATCAACCTCCTCCCAAAGTTCCTTGTCATTTACAAAAGAAAAATTTCTCTGTTTTTTATTTCTTTCAATAATCCATTCAGATTCTTTTTCCTTAACAGTCATTAAATCTGATATTTTTTTAAATTTCTGATATTCAATAAGACGTTCTACAAGTTCTGTTCTCGGATCGTCAAATTCATCCTCAACATTAACTTCAACAGGAAGAAGCATTTTTGATTTTATGTATAAAAGTGTGGATGCCATAATATAAAATTCTGATAAGTTATCAAGATTCTTTTTTGCTGCATATTCAAGATATGCAATATACTGCTCAACTATTTCAGCTATAGGTATATCGTAAATATTGATTTCGGATTTTCTTATCAGAAACAGAAGGAGATCAAGCGGTCCTTCGAATTCCTGTAGTTTGAATTTATGTGATGAATCGTTTTGAACCTGTTCCATAATTATGTTCCCCTTTTAATTTGTTTTCTATATATCGGCACGATTCAAAGCAGTAAATACCATCTTTTTCAAGTGATTCCATTATATCAGAATATTTTTCTTCTGTCTCAGGATCTTTAAGATTACAGTCTATTTCTGTAAGAGGATGCAGTACAAATAATCTTTCTTTAATTCCCGGGTGCGGAATTGTCAGCTGATCTGTCGTTAAAATGCTGCTGCCGAAAAGCAGAATATCAATATCCAGCGGTCTTGGACCTTTAAAACCTGCTTTTTCTCTGTCTCTTCCCAGTTTTTCCTCAATTTTATGTATTTCTGCAAGAAGTTCCTCCGGAGATAAACTGCAATACCCTTTAAAAACTGCATTCAGAAATTTCGGCTGCTGCGTCATATACATAGGTTCTGTTTCATAAAGAGAAGAGGTTTCAAGTTCTTCCAGGAAACTGCCCAGAAGAATGAAACCTCTTATTATATTTTCTTTTCTATTTCCGAGATTAGAACCTATTCCGAGATAAACATGTTCACACTTAGAAGAGCTCTGCTTTTCATCCCCGGCCTCTTTCTTTTTTTCTCCGGTGCTTCTGCTTTTGCCTCAGTTTCAGGGAAAAGAAGTTTTCTTACCTGAACATCAATTTCATTGTAAATATCAGTATTTTTCTCAAGGAAATCTTTAACATTTTCTCTTCCCTGACCGATTTTATCTTCTCCGTATGAATACCAGCTGCCGCTTTTCTGTATAAGATTATGAGTTATTGCAGCATCAAGAAGACATCCGGTTGCTGAAATACCTTTTCCGAATACAATTTCAACTTCTACTTTTCTAAAAGGCGGAGCTACTTTGTTTTTAACAATTTTTATTCTTACTCTGTTCCCGGTAGATTCATCGCCCTTGGTAATTGTTTCTATTTTCCGCACCTCAACTCTTACAGAGGAATAAAATTTTAGAGCTTTTCCGCCTGTAGTTGTTTCAGGTTGCCGAACATTACACCTATTTTCATTCTTATCTGGTTTATAAAAATCATAGCTGTATTTGATTTTGAAAGTATAGATGTAAGTTTCGCAGGGCCTGGCTCATAAGTCTGGCCTGAAGACCCATATGGGAATCACCCATATCTCCTTCAATTTCAGCCTGAGGAGTAAGCGCTGCAACAGAGTCGATAACTATAATGTCTACAGCTCCCGATCTTACAAGAGATTCTGCAATTTCCAGAGCCTGTTCACCTGTGTCCGGCTGAGATACCCATAATTCATCTGTATTTACGCCGAGGTTAGCAGCATATACAGGATCAAGTGCATGTTCAGCATCGATAAAGGCAGCAACACCGCCGTTTTTTTGAGCCTCTGCAATTGC
>LQAH01000369.1_pt1 | contig 10872 bp, 14 predicted proteins | sample 1535791 | NCBI WGS metagenome assembly LQAH01 (sample SAMN04331585, study PRJNA305678) | bioreactor metagenome | isolation source: bioreactor_4 inoculated with Wadden Sea sediment 2nd replicate of a... | place: Germany:Bremen
TCCTTTCATTAATAAACATTCATTTTGATTAAATTTGTTATGTTGTTATCATTGAAAACATATTACTCTCCTGGATCAGGCTTAGGAAAACCTATACGTTTCGTACTCTTATAAATCTTTCTGAGTCAGACCCAAGCCAACTCTCTAATTACCTTTATTTACCAATCAATAAAAAGAGCCTCTCCGTAATGGAAAGGCTCTCAATATTTAGTTTAACATCGATTAATTAAATTAGTCGATTGTTACAGTTCTTGTAGCAGCATCCCAACCGATATCTGCGCCTAGTGCTTGACCAAGTGCACGAACTGGAAGGAAAGTTCTACCATCTTTGATGATTGCCATAGTGTCCATTGGTACAGATACACCATTCTTCATGAATGACATCTCGCCAATTACAACTTTAACAACTGCATCACCTTTGAAGATTGTTACTGATCTTTCAGTACCATTCCAAAGAATATCAGTATCAGCAACACCTAGAGCGTTAGCAAACGCGCGTAGTGGAAGCATAGTTCTGTTAGAAGCGTCGATGAATGGAGCAGCGTCCATAGTTACTACAGTATCGCCAACTTTGTATTCCATAGCGTCGATAGTGAATGCAACTGTTTCAGCAGCTTTAACATCTGAATCCGCTGGAGTAATAACGTTTACGAATGCTTTTGATACGATTGAGCTTGTATCGAAACGGAAATCGTCTCCATCATCATTGTAGTTCATGATAATTGCATTACCTTGAACATCGATGTCAAATGGACCTTCTTCAACTGTACGGTCAACATTTACAGTGAATCCAGTAATTTCGATTGTAGAAGCTTCTGTTGATTCGTCATCAATCTTAATTTCGATTGTGTGATCATTCTTTTCTACAGAATCAATTGTTAAATCACCTTCAGTAACTTCAACTGTTGGTGTAGAAGCAAATTCGATTTCGTCTTCAATAGCAAGAACGATGTAACGTCCGTTTTGAAGTACTTCAGCCGCAGCTTCTTTAATTGTAATTGTTCCAACTGCTTGATCTTGAAGACCATTTTTACATCTTCAGTTGCAATATCAACTGTTACAGGAGCAACAGCTTCACCAAGCTTAACTTCATAATCTTCTTCTAGTGCAGAACCACCAACTGTAGCAACGATGTCGCCAGTAGCGTCAGCTTCTACAGAAACGAAGAATGTTAACCATACATCTGTAGTGTCATCATTATCAACTTTGTCGAATGAGAATGTTACTTTATTATCAAATTCAGCAAATGAACCTGTTGCACCGTCGTTAATGCTGTTGTATACAGTTGATTCAAGTACGTTTGAAGTATCGTCTTCAACTTTTACATCAATAATCTTAACCCACTCAGGGAATTCGATTTCTGTTGTTCTTTCAGTAATCCATGACTTAGCAACTGTTTCATCAATTACAAGTGTCATAAGTTCTTGAGCTTCTTCAGTATCAGCATCTGCTGAAGCAATATCAGTAGTTTCTAAACCATTGTACTCATTGTTGTCATCCCAAACGTCTTTCCAGTCGCCTGAAGCAGTTGTAACATCATCGCCAATTTTACCTGAGTAAATTGTAACCATGTCATCATCTTCGTCAGCTTCAGCTGTAACATCATAGTCTGAGTAAGTACCAAGCTCTAATGTTTCTTCTGTTACGTCTTCACCGTAAACTTTAACTTTTACAACACCAAAGTCAGCGTCATCAGGATCAACACCAGCACCTGTAATTACGATGCTACCAGTGTCTGAAGGAGATGTAGCTACATCTGGTAAGATGTAAAGAATATGATCGTCAATGAAGTATGTTCCTGCAGTAAGAGCAGCTTCTGAACCAACTTCTGTATATGCGCCACTATCAAATGTACCAGCACCTCTGATTTCGAAAGTAGAATCAGTATCATACCATGTGAAATCAGAATCAATAAACTTTAATTTAACAGCATCACTCTCGTCCAATGTACCAAGTACATTTTCTTCGATCATGATTTGTTCCATTACAGCTTCGTCACTAAAAGTAGTCGTTCCATCTACCCATGAAGTAGTGTCTCCACCAGAGATACGAGCTACAGTGTAAGTTCCGCCAGAAAGTGAAGTGTTTCTGTTGTTTAACTCAACAGTAACGTCGCCTTCTTCGTCAGCATCAAATGCGATTGGAACTTTAATTACCATTTCATCTGTACTTGTGAGTGCAGTCATTAAGAACGTGATATCAATTCTTGCATCTGAAACACGGTCAACAGTGTACGTTGCAGCTTCACTATCGTTAGCTCCAAGGTAAGTTTCCATTAATGTTTCAAAAGTAGCTTGATCATCCCAGTCCCCATTAGAAAGTGTTAATGAGAAAGTTTGTGATGTCGTTTTGAATTCACCAGTATTTCCTTCTTCGATTCTAAGAACCGGTACATCTGCAGTATCTGGATCGAACGTTGCAGAATCTGTAAGTGTTGGCGTAGTAACCATGCTGTTCGATGATCCTGCAAATACATTTGCTGGAATCAAAGAACCATTAACGCCAATACCATGAATAATGCCAATTTTCTTTTCATGATAATTGTTTCCTCCCTTAAGGTAATTGTTTTTGAGGGTTCGTTTTCGGTCTTATGTTGTACCCTCTAACAACATAGGCCCATTATGTAGAAACAGAAATTTGATGACATATTTCCGTATTCTAGAGATATTCTATCACTGGTCCATGATGATTTCAATTTTCACCGCGCTTTGTAACATAGGTGTAATAATGAAATTAATCATACATCCCTTTAATAAAATACCTATATGCTATGAAATCATTATATACATTTTTCTTTGTGTAATACCATTACACAAGTATTAAGTAATATTACAGATGAATTACGAAGTAATTCTAGTCGTCAGGAAAAACTGGTATTAAGTCATTCAGTTTAAATCAGTAATTAGTCGTTCTGATAAAGACAGTAGTCAGTTGTTCAGTAAAGACCTGTTGTAAGTTGGTCAAATGAAAACGGTAGTTAGTTATCCCATTATCTTGTAAGATCAGTTCTTAATCAAATGATTTGATTTAATTTATAGAGCATCTTTTTGAATAGTTACTGTTTCTTCTTTTAACTTTAAGTATGTTGGTTTATCTATATAATCTAGGTCTTTGACTAGCCTGAGTTGGTAGTCTAACTCAAAAGCTGAGCCTTTAGATACATCTAAGAACCGTTGAAAATTCTTCTTTGATTGATATCCAGCACCTTCTGCAATATTCATAGGTATTGAATACGAACACCTTCTCATTTGATCTGTCAAAGCATATCGTTCATCAGTTGGGAAACTCTTAGTAACTTCATATATTTTCAATGTTAGCTCATGAGACTTTTTCCACACTTCCAAGTTTTCATATCGATTCATTCTTTTGCCCCCCTTCATTTAATAGCCATTCAGTGTTCAGAATTCAGTCAGCGCCAATGATTCTAGTCTGTGTACTTATTGACCGAACGACTGAACGACTATACTTTGCCGCTTTAATAAACTCCCTAAACATCGGATGCGCTTTTGTTGGTCTTGATTTGAACTCTGGGTGGAACTGACCTGCTACAAACCATGGGTGGTCTGTGATCTCTACTATTTCTACTAGGCGTTCGTCTGGTGACAAGCCCGATATGGTCATACCTGCTTTTTCTACTTGGTCTCGGTATTTGTTGTTGAACTCATATCTATGACGATGACGTTCGTATATAAGGTCTTCTCCATATGCTTCATACGCTTTTGTATTATCACTTAGTTTACATGGATATAAACCGAGCCTCAATGTACCACCCATATCTTCAATATCTATTTGGTCAGGCATTAAATCAATAACATTGTATGGTGTTTCCGGATTAAGTTCTGCACTGTGTGCATCTTTTAAACCAAGTACATTTCTACAGAACTCGATTACTGCTAATTGCATTCCTAGGCAAATACCTAAAAACGGAATAGCATTTTCTCGTGCATATTTAATAGAAGTGATTTTTCCTTCGACACCCCGTTCGCCAAAACCACCAGGTACAAGTATGCCGTCAGCACTACCCAATATTTCTTTTACATTGTCTTCTGTAATCTCTTCTGAATGAATCCAATCGATATCAATATTGACTCCATTTTGGAGGCCAGCATGCTTTAGTGCTTCTGCTACTGATAAATATGCATCGTGTAATTCTACGTACTTTCCGACAAGGGCAATTTTAACTGTTTCTTTTAAGCTTTTTTTCAATTTCTACTATTTTAGTCCACTCTGTTAGATCAGGCTTACTACACTCTAATTTGAGCCTATCACATACTTTTTCTGCAATACCTTCTTTTCTAGCATTAAAGGTACTTCATATAAAGTGTCTGCATCCATACAAGAGATTACATTATGTGGTTCTACATTACAGAATAGTGCAATTTTATGCTTAATTTCATCTGATACAAACTTTTCTGTTCTTAAAACTATTAAGTCTGGTTGAATACCAATTTGACGCAACTCTTTAACGCTATGTTGTGTTGGTTTTGTTTTGAGTTCGCCAGCTTTACCTAAGTATGGTAATAATGTTAGGTGAATATACATAACGTTAGCAAAGCCAATATCGTACTTAAGTTGACGAATGGCTTCTAAGAAAGGAAGAGATTCTATGTCGCCTACTGTTCCACCAATTTCTGTAATAACTACATCTGGGTTTGATTCGTTAGCTAGAGCTAGACAACGATCTTTAATTTCATTTGTAATATGTGGTATAACTTGTACTGTTGCACCAAGGTAATCTCCTCTACGTTCTTTAGCTATTACGGAAGAGTAGATTTTACCTGTTGTTACACTTGAATATTTTGTTAGGTTAATATCTATAAAAACGTTCATAGTGTCCTAAGTCTAGATCAGTTTCGGCTCCATCATCTGTTACGAATACTTCACCATGTTGGAAGGTGACATGGTCCCTGGGTCTTTATTAATGTAGGGATCGAATTTTTGAATGGATACTTTTTAAGCCTCTTGCTTTGAGGAGCCTGCCTAATGATGCTGCTGTTATGCCTTTACCTAGTGACGAAAACGACGCCACCTGTTACGAAAATGAATTTTGTACTCATTATTTTCATTACCTCCAATAAAATATTAAACCAATAAATTTTAGCCACTAAACACACTAAATACATAAAAAGTTACTTAACTAATCTCTTAATTTCAATTCTAGGATTTGCAAATTAATTATGAATCCTAACTTTTTTCTTGTTGCTTTTAAATAGTTTAAAGTTTGTGCTTTATGAACACTTAGAAATTTCCTTACAACATTTGAGCTCTAATAGTATGTTTTCTTCTACCACTAAATCTGCAATATAATTCCCTGCTTCGACATCTTTATAGTAAATGGTTATGTGGACTTGTTGTTTCACACCTATTCCCCTTATTTCAAGTTCATGAACTAATGCATTCTCATAAACTTTCTCAAGAAAACCAAAACCAAGATACTTATGAACCGTAAAGGCAGAATCAATTATTTCTTTAGCAACATTTTCATTAATAATATTAATCACTCCTTTTGTGTTTTTTGTGTCTTTAGTGGCTCATCTCTTCATTATTTATCAAAAAAAGAGAGTGAGGTCACCCGCGTGGATGACCTGCACTCTTTTTTATATCCCCGTTAAGCAGGGCACCCTTATGGGTGCTTGCTTATTATTCACTTTAAAAATAAAATACTGATCCAGTATATCTTTTTCATAATTCATCGTCAAGTTTTTTTATGAATCATTCTATAGATTTTCTTTAGAATCGTAAAATGATTCAATCTAAACCAAAAGCCTGATTCAATGCGAATCAGGCTCTTTTTATTATTCTGAATATGGTTCTGTTAAAAATGGTGTATACATTGCCTTGGCAAGATCTTGATTATCGTACCAATCGTCAATGGTTTCTGCAATTAACTCTTCTTTATGGGTTCCCCAATAATTATCAAATAAGTTTAGTTCCTTTTCTCCAACATCAACTCTTGCATTCATAGCATTGTTTACAAAGTTATTATAGTAGTATTCATTTCCAATAGATGATTCTTCAATAAACAATGCGTATTGTTTTGCATTTGATATATTATTTCTATAAATTTTACTATTATAGTTAGCACGTGAGTAAATACCGTAATCACAATTGTTTATTTCATTATCTACAACTTCAGCAGATTCACACCGTTTAAATGAAATGGCACGTTCTGTATTTGTAATCGTATTGTTCTTTATTATAGCACCATCTGATGAATATAATTCGACACCATATTGTTTGTCTTTAAGAATACAATTTTTCTACAGTTACGTTGTTGGAATTGCTCAACTGAACCATTCCTAGCTGACAGTTCGTAACTCTAGTGGAAGTAGCCTTATCAAACCGCATGTACGAGTTTACTATACAATTTTCAAAAATATTATTCTTGCCTCTAAAAAACATTTCTTTATGAGTTCCTGATCGCCCAATGAATTTTATAGGATTATCGGAAGTACCTTCAGCAACTATTGTTCCCTTTAACTCCAATACTTCAGGTTCTATGTAGACTTCTACACCTGGCTCCATTGTTAATGTGGCAGATGACTTTAAAGAAAACTTTGAAGTAATAATATATGGTCCTTCTTCCATGGTCCAGGTTTTATCGGTTTCTATGGTTCGAAGCATCACATTAGCAGATCGAATGACCACTGTTCGTGTGGCACCATCCCAATCCACTACCGAGTTCATTGCTTCGCTAACGAAACGTACTGGGACCATTGATCTTCCATTTACAATTTTCGCTGGAACATCCAACACAACTACCTTTCCATCGCAAGTCGCATTTTTTTCGCCAATTTGTAATGTGATTTCGGTGCTCTCTTTAACAGCTGTAATTGTTTTTGTTTCAGCATCCCACTCAATCTCTGCTCCTAAATTTTCAAAAATTGCTCTTAAAGGTACCAAGGTTCTTCCTTGATCTATTACTGGCGGGACATCAAAAGAAAGCACTTCACCATTTACCTGTACTCCAATACTATCTGCATTAGCTACACCTGTACATACTACTAACATTATTAAAGTTATTAACAAAATCCATTTTCTTTTCAATTTTATCACCCTTAAATTCTATTTTACATGAAAAACTACTTACTTAGCTATAGTTATTCAATGATTTCTTAAATTTAGATTACATTCTCTTCGTGTTCAATGTCTTATGATATACTTTTGTTATCAAATTATAGAATTTTAGGAGGCCTACTTTGAAGAAGACATTTCCACAATTTGCAATGCTATGCATAATGCTTTTTTTATGTTCATCTATAGCTTTGCTGACAGTATTAAACTTGAATACAACAACGATATTATCCCTTTGTCTAACCCACCTATTATAGTTGAAGGAAACACCTTAGTACCCATGCGTGATATTTTTGAACTCATGGAGTTAGATATATTCTGGGATTCAGAAACGCGCTCTGCTACAGGCACATTCAAAAACTTTAACATCGTTTTTCCGATTGATGAAAACAAGTATATTATTGGAAGCACCGAAATAACTACAGATGTTTCTGCTCAAATTATTGACGGGACAACTTATATTCCACTACGCGTCATTGTAGAAGCTATAGGAGCTAATGTTATCTGGAAACCTGAATTGAATAAAATTGATATTGATACAGGTCAAATTGATAAAACTATTGAAATTTAAAAGACTCCAAATTGGCAGAATCTATTGCCGATTACCTTTCTCTTGATTCAACTGATGATATCACTTACAAACTTGCACGTTTATTGACAAACTAGAATTGTCTCAAAGTTCAATTTACAAAATAGATGGTGTTGAGCATTTTAAAAATGTTTCGCAGCTAGATATATCTAAGAATCACATCCAGAATATTTTCTTTTATTGCTGACATGAATTATATAACTTACTTGGATTTAAGTTATAATAATATTGATGACACCATGTCATTGGCAAAGCTAACTGAATTAAGCCACTTAGATATTAGCCATAATAAATTGGATGATTTAATTGGACTTGAAAATCATCATTACCTTAAAAGCTTAAATCTTTCTAATAACCTTTTAAAAGTCAAAAACGACGATGATGACCCAAGCATGTTTGGTCCTTTATTCTATTATCCTGAAAATGTCATTATGGACATTGATCGTAATCTTATTTCTGAGCCCGACTTTATTACATGGAACCTTAGACATCGAGCGAATTTTCAACTTGAGATTACACCAACAATTTCATGGATCCCTGCAGCATATTTAGGTAGACCTGACTATGACTATGATGAAATGAAAGATGTAATACTCAACTTCCCTACTGGACAAAGAACAAAAATTAATAATTTATATGGCGCCCTTCAATTTCTACAGAATAGCGATTATAAAATTGCATTTACTGAAAAGCGCATTTAGATACGAATACTGAACGAATTTGGACTTATCCTAAAACACCTTACGAGGCGTTGGATGATCTTGAAAGTTCAAAGTACGGACTAGCAAGTGTCGTCGCATCATTACTACAAAATAATTACAAGGAAACTGGTGTATTACTGATATATGATGAATCTGGAACAGTTCATCCACTAACTTATATTGCTAATGATGAGTATTTAACTACCAAGGATGAAGATAATAGCAATGTGCTTACTTCTCAAAGTTTCTATTATATTGTTGATCCTTCTACCTACCTCAAAGATACAATAATTCATAGCGCTATTGAAGATGGTGAGTTAAGAACTTATAACGGTAGCGGAAAGGCCAAAGCAAACATTCACAAAGCAAAAGACCTGATGGATTTTTCGAATTATTATCTTGTTGATGAACCAAGTGCCATTGTAAAAATTAAATTTATTGATGATATCAACAAATCATATCCTCTTGGCACATATAGTTCTGAACGTGGTAGTGGGGGAATTATATATTTATACCACAGGATTCTGATGAGGAACGACAAGAAGATAACCCAAACCTTATTTGGGATAATCGATACACAATTATATATGATGATCCAAATGATAACCTTTACCTAAAAACTGTTGAAAACCCATTAACAACCCCTGAATGGGACTAATTTTACAAAATGAAAAGGAGTAGCTTAGTTGAGCTACTCCTTTCTTATGTGTTTAATTATATACGTGACTCTCTAGTGTTGGGTTTACAATATTTATAAAGGGATTAATATCACTTGAATCAGGTCTGACGAACTCTAACTTTAACTTTTGACCATCTATCACTGAACTTCAAACTCTTCGTATACATGTTCTTGCGTTAAATGAATTGTTTTAACAACTTCACTATCAACAATAATATTTACATCGTAATTAGTGTAAACACCGTTGTTAAGAACATAATCATAACCCACTGTCCCTTTAAAGAAGTCATACTGACATTAGGGCATAATGGATTGATGAATAATCATTGTAAGCTTTCATAGAGATTCCACTTTCAAAAGTTGTAGTCACAACTTCATTTGGATCCATCATGATACGCATACTATAGTCTGGTGCGTATACAAAACCGGCATCATTATCAAGATTATAAGCAGGTTCAGCACGATTATTTAATCTGTACAAAAAGATCTGACTTGTTGCTGTCATTATTTTGCTTGTTAAATCCGTTTCTGTAATCGTTAATGTAGTAGGTCTACTTCCAATATAAATACTTTGAGTTTTGCCATCCCAATGAATTTCTTGACCTAATGCTTCACCAACATCTCTTAAAGATACATAAGTCGTTCCATTATGAATAAATGGTTCTTTAAATGCTGTTGTCTTATCAACTCCATCAACAAACACTTTGTTGACCGAACCATAAAAGACTCCAATTTCCTGATACCTTTCGAGTGTAAATGTTACACTTGTTGTAATTACTAGCAATAATAATAACGCCATTATTTTCTTGTTCATTTCATTACCCTCCAATATCAATAATTACACTTTCAATGAATTAGTACAACATAAATTAGAAACTTACTTAAACATCTCAATTTGTCGTTAAGAATTCTAATGCTTTTTAACATTTGATAATCTATATTTGGGTCAAGGTCTGACAATGCAAAATAAGAATTTATCACATCTATACTTTCATTGTCTAGTATCCCAGTTCCATTAAGACCATGTTCTATTTGAAAATTAATTAAAGCAGTCTGTGTCAATTTATCAAAAACACCATCAACACGTAGCTCGTAATCTAAAGCTTCAAGACGCTGTTCAACGCCATAAACATTAAGCCCAACTTCGCCCACTTGGTATGTTTTGTCTTCAATCAGCGGAACAAGATCCCCAAGATGATCCAAATTGAGATTGGAGTAATTTTCTATATAGATATCTGGTTGCACGCCTACACCATTAATCTGACCATCATTAGGTAGCAAAACTCAGCTACAGTTACCTTATAAGCTCCACTCTCACCAAGGTCTAGATTGATAATACTTTGAACTGTTCCTTTACCAAAACTTTTAGTACCTATAACAGTAGCTTTACGATAGTACTTAAGAACCCGGCAACAACTTCAGAGGCACTGCACTATTTTCGTTAATTAGTACAACAAATTCAAACTCTTTAGGTTCTATCTTAGAGTCATAAGATTTGTACCCTGACTTTTCTTTTATTCTAAGAAGTACCCTATTTTCTTCTATTATCAAATCTAATACATCTAAAGCTTCATCCAGTAACCCTCCTGGATTATCTCTTAAGTCTAGAACAATACTTTAACACCTTGTGCCTCAAGGTCAATTAAGCTTCATTAAACTTCTCTGATGTCGTTTCAGCAAAATCTACAATACGTATGTATCCAATATTATTAGGTTCTACTCGATAAGTCACTGGATTTAAGTCAATAGCTTGTCTCATTAATTGATATTTTCACTACGTTTGTTTTATGCTTATAAACTTTCTACAACACTCAGAACCAATTTCGCCC
>LQAH01000370.1_pt1 | contig 10857 bp, 17 predicted proteins | sample 1535791 | NCBI WGS metagenome assembly LQAH01 (sample SAMN04331585, study PRJNA305678) | bioreactor metagenome | isolation source: bioreactor_4 inoculated with Wadden Sea sediment 2nd replicate of a... | place: Germany:Bremen
TAACAACGTTTATTGAGTCAAATAAAGATTTCTTTTCTTTGTTAATAATATACAAAAAGTCTGATTTAAGAAAAATCAGTATTTTTCTTTCCAAAACCCCCTTCCGGCAATATAATTAACACTCCGCAGAAAAGATATATAAGATCTGCCTGCGTAAATAAAGGAGTCATTTTTATGAAAAGCAGTATAAAATATGTACACACAAATATTGTCGCTGAGGACTGGAAAAAACTGGCTCATTTTTATATCGATGTTTTTCAATGCAGAATAAAACCGCCGGAAAGAGACCTCTCCGGAGAATGGCTTGATACTCTCACCTCTATAAAAAATGTAGTAATAAAAGGGGTCCATCTTGAACTTCCGGGATATATAGACGGACCGACACTTGAAATATTCTCCTATGAACCGCCTCTGCCTGACAGTTGTGACAAAAAATAAACAGAGCAGGACTGGGACATACAGCATTTCATACAGACAACTTCGATACTACAGTAAAGAACCTGCTTGATAAGGGAGGAAAACTTCTTGGAGAAACTGTTTCAAAGGATTATGAAGGCATAGGAAATCTTAAAGTTGTTTACTGCAGCGATCCTGAAGGTAATTTTATTGAAATACAGCAGTGGTCATGATTTATGAATAAATCAGACATTCAGTCAGGAAAGACTCTTAGAAACTGCTTTTTTACAAGAATATAAGAAAAATTCCCGCTGCTATATAGCTGAAGCTTATTGCTGAATATATTCCTCTTATTCCGAATAATTTGTCTGCAGCAACTGATAAAGGAACAGAAAGAACAAATATTTCTGCAATACTAATAAACACAGCATGATAAGGTTTCTGAAAACATTAAGTATTGATGCAGATATCAGACAGATACCCTGCATTCCATATCCTGCAGAGACTATTTTAAGATATAAAGCTGCAGCTGATGCAGTCTGCTGATTAGTACTGAAAACAGTGCAAATAATATCTGCTGTAAAAAATAACAATAGAAAAATAACTGCACCGAGAATCACTGAGAACTGATTTCCCCGCTTTATTCCAGTTTTTACCCGGTCAAATAAACCTGCGCCGAAATTCTGGCCGATAAAAGGACCTGTAATACTTGAAAGTGCTCTAACAGCAGCAAGAGAAAAGAATTCAATTCTGGTAGCTATACCGTATCCTGCAACATAGGCAGTTCCATGATCTGCAATAAGCCTTGTGATAATTCCCGATCCAATAGGAATTATCATTCTTGTTCCTGCATTTGGAAGACCTATTTCAAGTATCTCTTTCCATGATTCTGAAATTTCCCTGAAACTGCATTTTTTTAATGCTGATAAGCTTCTCCCTCCATCCGAGTATATAAAGAGCTACCAGAAAAGTTATAGACCGTCCAATAAGTGTTGCAGCAGCTGCTCCGCTTATGCCATAGGGCTTTATAACAATACCGAGATTTCCGAGGACCGCACCTGCAAAAGGGATTGCTTCGCTTCCGAATATAAGAAGAGGGTCAAGAACTGAGTTTAATATTGCGCCTGTAAGCATCACAAGACCGGGAGTTTTTGAATCTCCAGTAGCCCTGATTATATTATTGCCTACCATGGGGAATACAACAAAAACCATTCCCGGATACCATACAGACATATATTCCTTTATATAGGGCAGAATTCTTTCATCCGCGCCAAGCATACTGAACAGGGGATTTATTGTTAAAAGTCCTGCTGTTACAAAGAATGCGACAGTAAGGAACGACAGGACAAGGCTGTCAGTTGCAAGTCTTTTAACTTTACTTAAGTCATTCTCCCTATAGCACGGGAAACCAGAGCAGAAGTACCTACCCCCAGTCCGTGCGCAACACTTCCGACAACAAGAACAACAGGAAAGGTAAACGCAAGAGCGGCCATCTGATCTTTACCAAGCCTGCTTACAAAAATGTATCGACCAGGTTATATATAACCATGCTCATTATGCCCATTATCATGGGCAGTGTAAGTTTTATAAGCAGTTTCCAACACTTCCTTCGGTAAGTTTCGCCTTTATACCGCTATTATCTTCTTTTTTCAATATTAGTTATTCCTTTTAAGTTCTGCTGCTTTTTCAGTCACAGAGGACTTCACTTTTTCAAGCAGTATAAACAGCTCTTCTGTTTCTTTTTCTGTTAGATTTTCTGTGCAGATATCTGTAATCCGGCATTTTGCTTTTTGAGTTCAGGAATAATATCCTGACCTTTATCAGTCAGATAAAGGTTTATAATCCTGTTATCGCGGCTGTTTCTATCTCTGCGTATATAACCGCTTTTTTCAAGTTTGATCAAACCTCTTGTAACATTTTGCCTTATCAATTTTCATCATTTCAACAAGATCTTTCTGGGAAATCCCTTCATTTCTCGAAAGGATATGAAGGAAGTGATACTGTCCCGGTCCGATATTATCTCCAGCTATTTCAATACTGAGTATCTGCTTAATATTCCTGTTTATAATATCTATAAGTTTCCCAATCGATCTGTGATTATTTCTGCACATCTAAGCCTTCTTTATGTTGCGATCGCAACTAATATAATATATATTGGTTGCGTTGTCAACTATTAAGACAGATTAATATTATTTTCAGAAAAAAGATTCTAAGTCTTGATGATTTATTCAGAAAGCCCGGATAATATACATATAAGAAATATTGCGGAATGAGTAATATAATTAAATGAGAATTGATATTTCAAATTCATCCGGGATTATTTATTTTTCAAATTTTAAAAAAAATTGAAATTAGTTTAACTGCAGGCGCAGCTTTAAAAAAAATGAATATCAGGCAGGCAAAAAAAAATCCTGCCCCTTTTTACAGGCAGCAGGATATTGTAAATATTATTTTATAAACAAATTTTAAAAGAGCATCTTTATCATTTTTTTCAGGATAGGGGATCCCATTTTACCCATCATCCAGTCTTCTGCAGCATTTTATTAATCATTGAAATAGTTGGAAAAGAATGCTGCATCATCATGATATCAATAATTGTTTTCTTATACTGAATCGCCATTGTCCACTCATGAATAAGTTCACTCGCATTTTCACCCACAATAAATGCACCTACAATTCTTCCTTTTTTACCTACAAGAATTTTTATAAAGCCTTCCGGATGTCCGTCTGCAACTGTTCTTCCATATGATTCATATGATTTTTTAAACAACTTCATACTTAATCCCTTTTTCATCAGCTTGTTTTTCTGTAAGTCCTACCTGTGCGACTTCAGGCTGTGTAAAAACAGACCAGGGAACAGGATATTTATCTCTTTTCAGCATTCCCATTGAAACCGGGCTTACAGCATCCATAAGTGCAAGCATTCCCTGATGCATTGCAGCATGCGAAAAAAGATATTTACCGTTGCAGTCACCGACAGCATAGATATTTTTCACATTTGTTTTCATATGCTGATTAACATCAATTCCCTTCCTGCCGTATTTAACACCTGCATTGTCAAGCTTAAGCGGTTCAAGAACAGGAGTTCTTCCAGTTGCTACAAGAATTTTATCAGATTCAAAAACATGACCTTCTGCAAAGGTGAAAATTTTACCATCTTTTTCCTCTACCTTTTCTACAGAGGCCTTATTGTAGACAGTAATTCCCTCTTCTTTAAATTTTTCTTCAAGGACAGCCGCAGCCTCAGCATCGCCTGCCGGGATTAGATGTGCATCCATATGAAAAAGATTAACCTTCGATCCCAGTCGGGAAAAAGCCTGAGCCATTTCTGTTCCTATAGCTCCGCCTCCTATAATAGTAAGAGATTCTGGAATTTCCTCTGTTTCAAAAATATTAAGGTTTGTAAGACTTGGTACATCTTTAAGCCCCGGAATAGGAGGAATCATTGGTTTGGTGCCTGTAGCTATGAATATTTTCTTTGCAGTATATTTTTCTCCTCCGGCCAGTATTGTTCTGGAATCAACAAATTCTGCATTACCTTCATTAATAATTAGATCTACCTTCTCAAAAACCTTCATAAATTTTTTATTATTTATCCCGGATATTTTTTCTCTGACAATATTCATTGGATCTTTGCTTTTTCAAAACATCAAGTTCTATTCCGTACTTTTTAAGATTCATTGCAGTATTATTAGCTTCTGCAGCTTTTAAAAGCGCTTTACTTGGAATACAGCCGACATTAAGACATTCGCCGCCTACTTTATGTTTCTCTACTGCAAGAACTTTAAGGCCCATTGCAGAAGCCATTGCAGAAACTGCCATTCCGGCAGGCCCCATTCCTATTACTATTATATCGTATTTTTTCATACAAACCTCTTATATATTGCTTTTTCATATATAGTAATTTTAAGTTATATTGCTTAATCTGTCAAGAAATAAAATATTTTTTTACTTATTTAAATATAAAGAAAATATTTCTGCTTATAATATATATTAATTATAACCGGTAAATTAAGAGAAATGAGATTTTTTATTTAAAATTGCTGCTTTAAATAAATTTGAAAATAATCAGTATTTTTAAATTATTCAGTAAGTTATAAAATATAATCCACTGCTTATGATGCAGCGGATCCATCAAATGATTTACGTTTTCAATATTAAGCCAGCTTTTCAGCACCGCTGTAAATTTCATCAACACTTAAAAAAGCAGCTCCTTTTGGAGAAAGATCAGGTCTTTTTTCATTAACCATTTATATGTATAGTCATATTTTTCACCTTCTGTGAAATATTCAACTTTTCCTTTTACCTGGTATGCTTTTTTAACATCCTTATCAAGAACAACAAATGAAAGAACAGGATTTGCTTTAAGATTTTCAAGTGTTTTACTGAATTTATTGTCTGCAATTACGATGGTTTCATCATCATATACTTTTGATAAAAGTAACATATACTATATTCGGTAAACCTTCTGTATTTGATGTACATATACATACCGGAGATGTTTTCTCAAGCGCTGTTTTTACTTCAGCTAATAATTTTGCCATTTTTAAAACTCCTTTACACTGAAAATATTTTTAATTGATTCTGTTTATTGAACATATGTTATCATAAACAGAATAATCTCTTCAATTACAGAAGTAATAAAATGAACAAAAGTTTATTAACACGCCTTTTTTGTAAAAACATTCCGGCTGCCAAAATCAAACAATATATAACAGTTCAGCCGGAATTTATAATTACAATAATAATTGAATCAGTATAATTTTCAAAACTTCCTACAAATTCTCATTAAGTGTTTTTTTTAAGCTTTGAAAACTCATCAGCAGTTATTTCACCTCTGGCCAGCCTTTCCTGAAGAATTTCAAAAGCTGAACTGCTGTTAATTTTATTATCTTTTTTTCTTACGACAATTAACCAGAATGCAGTTATTAATACAGCAAGAAAAATTAACCCCATAATAAACATACCTCCATGCCCGAAAAATAAGGCAGTCCGCAGAAACTGTCTCCATAAAATTTCATATTTATCTCCTCTTACCAGCACCGTCTTCTATAATTTTGACGAGGATATTCCGGTGCTATTGAATAAAATTCCCCGTTAAGTTCTATTTCAGTAACCCTAAGTACTTTTTTTCCTTTAAAAAGAAAGAATCTCTTCCTGTATTCTGCTCCTTTTACACGAATCTGATTACCATCTTTAAGTTCAAGGCTGTCAACAGTTTCATAAGGGATCAGCAACTGTACAGATACATTTCCAGTATCAATCTCAGGATATTTATCATTTTCAAGCTTCAGACGTCCTGAATACTCAATAATTGTATTCCGTTCATCACCATAATAATTTCCATATCCCCGTCCATGATTACTGTATGCTGATAATGATAAAATGGTAAAAAGCAGCATAATCAAAACAAAAATATTTTTCCTGATCATTTATTTTACACTCCTATTGCTATTCATATAATTCATATTACTTTAATATGTTATAATTATCAGTATCATGTGAAGATCATGTGAAGAATATTATTAAAAGCAGAATATTCAGCTTATTTATTTCTTCAGAATTCAGCCCTTGTAATAATTGCTCTTTTACGTTAATCTGCACCATCTTCTTTAAGAAAAAATCCAACTTACAGGAATTAAATAGATGTCTCAGACAATACTTGAAAATCCGGTTGAAAGAAGCACCGGAGAATTGCAGATAAGAAATATCGCAATAATTGCTCATGTAGATCATGGAAAAACAACTCTTGTTGATTCTATGTTCAAACAGAGCGGAATTTTCAGAGAAAATGAAGCTTTTGAAGAAAGAATAATGGACTCAGGCGATCTTGAAAAGGAAAGAGGTATTACTATTTCTGCGAAAACTGCGAAGTCCACTGGAACGGCGTAAAAATCAATATACTTGATACTCCGGGACATGCGGATTTCAGCGGCGAAGTTGAGAGAGCTCTCTCAATGGTTAACGGGGTAGTACTTCTTGTTGATGCAGCAGAAGGTCCGCTCCCCCAGACAAGGTTTGTTTTATCAAAAACACTTGAAAAAGGTCTGGATATAGTAATCCTTATAAACAAAATCGACAGAGATGATGCCAGACCTGCAGAAGTATATGATGAAATACTTGATCTTCTTATTGATCTGGGAGCTGATGAAAAATATCTTGAATCTCCCCTTATCTATGCAAACGGAAGAGCAGGTATTGCAAAATACGATCTTGAGGATTCAGCTTCAAACCTCAATCCGCTGATGGATACAATTATCGAACATATTGCTCCTCCATCTTCAGACCCTGATGCAGCTTCCAGATGGTTGCTGCAGACCTGGATTATTCAGACTATCTGGGAAGAATGGCAATCGGAAAATAGAAAACGGATCAGTTTCTATAAGTGATAAAATTGTAAGAATAGATGAAGATAATAAAGTAATTCCGCTTAAAATATCAAAAATTCAGGTATATAAGGGACAGAGCTTGAAACAGTTGAAAAAGCTGAAGCTGGCGACATTGTTATTCTTTCAGGAGTTAATGATATTAAAATCGGAGACACAATATGTACACCGGAAAACATTAACCCCCTTCCAAGACTTAGTATTGATGATCCTACTGTATCAATGAGATTTACACCGAATACTTCACCTCAGGCAGGAACAGAAGGTACATTTATTCAGGGAGCAAAACTTCATGAAAGACTTAAGAAGGAAACCCTGCGGAATGTATCGCTTCAGGTTGAAACAGCCCCTGATGGTGAAGGATATATAGTTAAGGGAAGAGGAGAATTCCAGATGGCTATTCTTATTGAAACAATGAGAAGGGAAAATCTTGAATTCTGTGTTGGACGACCTCATGTTATATATAAAAAAGATAAGAACGGAAAAAAACTCGAACCTATTGAACATCTTGTAGTTGATGTTGAGGAATCATTTTCAGGTGTAGTTTCAGAGACACTTCTTCAGAGAAAAGCTCTGATGACAAATTTCACTAATACTGATTCAGGAAGAGTAATACTGGAATTTTCAATACCTTCCCGTTCACTTATAGGATACAGAGATAAATTCATGACAGATACAAAAGGTACAGGCATCATGAACTCATACCTTGAAGGTTACGAGCTTTACAGAGGCGATTATCCGACAAGAAATAACGGGTCCCTTATTGCTGACAGAGCAGGCGATGCAGTTGCATATGCTATTTTCAATCTTGAACCCAGAGGAAAAATGTATATTGTACCTGGAAACAGGGTTTATGAAGGCATGGTTGTAGGGGAATATAACAGGGAGAACGATCTTAATGTTAATCCCACTAAAACAAAACAGCTTTCAAATATGAGAGCATCCGGAAAGGATAATGCTGTTGTTCTAACTCCTGTAATCCCTCTTACACCGGAAGCTGCACTTAATATTATCGGGGAGGATGAACTGGTTGAAGTTACTCCAGTTTCAATAAGACTCAGGAAAAGAGTTTTAGGTGCTGCTGACCGTAAAATTCTCAATAAACAGGGACAGTCTGCATAAAAGCAGTCAGATACCATTAATATACTTTATTTCAACTTCCGGTAAAGAATTCCTTTACCGGATTTTTTTACTTTCACCCTGTTTTGCTGTTTTTAAAATACAAATTCTCTGCATAAAATAAATTGATGCATTCTGACTTTCTTTACTTCCTGAGATACAGAACTGCAGCACTTGCTGCTATTAAAAGACCTCCTGAAGCTGAGTATATATCAGGCAGTTCATTAAAGAAAAATAGTCCGAGAATAAGAGAGAATAATATCTGCGAATATGTTACAAGAGAGATATCCCTGCCCTGTAGCTCTGAAATCCGATAGTCAGAAAATACTGACCTCCGGTAGCAAAGACACCTATCAGAAAAAGAATTACCCAGTTGTATAAAGAATAGCTTCTAAACTGAAGCATTGCAGGTATAATAATAAGAAGAACTGATATCCCTGAAAAATAGAAAATTATTTTATAAGGCGGCTCCTGCCCTTTTAAAAGTCTTACTATAGTATATGCAATACCAGCAAAAACTGCTCCGCTTGTTCCAGCAAGTGCAGGCATAACTGAAAAATCGAACTGAGGTTTTATTATCAGCAATGCACCGGTAAAAGCAGCTACAAGCAGAGGAATATTTGTCAGCTTTATTTTTTCTTTAAGAATAAGAGAGGCTGCTATTATTACAAAAAAAAGGTGAAAGCTTATTAAGCATAGAGGAATCAGCCAAAGAAAGATGGGAGATTGAATAAAAGAAAAGAAAAACTCCTGTCAAACCGGCTAATGACCGTATTAAAAGAAGTTTAAATGATTCTGCAGACACAGGTCTCAAAGATTCCTTTCTTTTAAAGTAAAATTAAAGTAATAAGAATGAAAGTCACAAGATGCCTGAAAAAAACTTTATGAATAAATGATATGTCAAAACCCAATTTTGACAAAAACACTCATGAAGCTGAAAGAGAGAGATGAGAGTATAATATATATAAAAGCTTTTTTCCTGTTGTCTTTCAAAACAGCTAAGAGAATAGAACTAATAAAATAACAAGTCAATAGAGTTTTATATCAACCAACAAACACCGGCAGAGCAGGTGATTTGAAAGTCGCGCCCCAATAGGAGCTTACATTACGCAAAAGCTGGACAAAGAAACAGCATTATGTGTCAGGAGAAGAAAATCCACCATAAGATGAGGCTTTTGCTTAAGTGATTTATTCAGATTAAAGTTCAGCTTTTTCAGCTCTTATCGGAATCCGGCATTATTACAGTTTCAATTTCATTATAAAAGTAATATTTTTGAAAGGCTGTTTTTAGAAACATACATAGCATGATCTGCAAGCTTTACAAGCTGATCAATTGATTCACCGTCTTCAGGATACATACTCAGACCTATGCTGCATCCTATATCTATCTGCTTTTTTCATAAAAAAAGGTTCCTGATATTTCTGCATTGTATTTTTTCTGCAAGCAGATATACATTTTTCTTTTCCTTTACCGAAAGCGGTACAAAAAGAAACTCATCTCCCCCCAGTCTTGCAAAAATATCAGATTCCCTTGTACATCTTTTTATTCTTCTGACAGCTTCCTTTAAAACAGCATCTCCTGCCTTATGGCCGTACTGATCATTAACAGATTTAAAGCGGTCCAGATCAAAATAGATAAAATATAACTGCCGCTTTCTCTTTTTTCTCTTGTAAGTATTTTTTCCGATATAAAATGGAAGCTTCTTCTATTGGATATTCCTGTAAGGGGATCAATATGAGCATAATAAGCAAGCATTATATTTGACTTGAAAAGATTAAATAATAAAACGACAACAAATAAGAGCTATGCTGTATCCTGCAGTTCTGAAATAAATAATGTTTGAAAGTTTTACGTTATTCCATCCCTGTTTTGGATATGCTGCTAAAACCCAGGAACCTTCGGGGAGAAAAATATTAAAGATAACCGGATTATTTTCAAAAATAGATTTATCCCCGAAAAATATTTCCCCATCCATGCCTTTTGCATCTTTACCCTTAAGAGCATATTTGAGCCAGTGCCAGCTGTGAAGAATTCTAATTTGGTCATATAGCTTTATTTCATCGACAACAATACTGGCAAGACCCCAGTAATCTGTTTTATTTTTTCCTTTATATACAGGTATCCGGGCAATGAAACCTCTTCCCCCCTGAATAAGTTCAACAGGACCGGCAATTACTGTCTTTCCTGTTTTTATAGCTTTAATGACAGCACCTTTCTGCTTTTCATTTTTCATATAATCAAGACCGATAGCCTGCTCATTGCCTTTTATCGGATACATATATTTAATTACATTATCAGGTGCAAGACCAATATTTTTAATTAGTTTTGAATTGCTGTAAATACTTTCAGCAATTCTGTTGAATTTATCTGTAGTTAAAGTATCAACTGTATTTATATAAGCAACCAGTCCCAGAACAAGATTAAGCGATGAATTAATTTCATTTATAATATCAGTCTGAACAATATTAGCCTGAACAGAAACATGGTCGCGTAATTGAGCATTCTGCTTCTGTTTATAAAGGTAAAGAAAACTTTCTGTAAAAAATGAGAGTGCAAGAAATACTATTATTATTACAAAGATATGCTTTTATTAAGTATCCTAGCACCCATAAATGCCTCCATGAATATCAGAATATATAGATCAGTCAAAATATTGCCCTTAATTAAATTAACTTAGTCATATTATAACACAAAAAGCATATAATAAAAAAATAAAATAATCAGAAAAGGATTTTATTTTTTAAAATTGCTAAACACTGCTCTTTAATACAGAAAAAATATTCAGGTAATTTTTATATAATTCACTTAAATATATTATAAAAAAGCATATCCCTTGAGAAAGGGATATGCTTTTACTTTTTCATCTTATATTGATTATTTGTCTGAAGAAGTTCTGCAATAATAGATTCTTCAGAAATATTTTTTATTATGTTTTTTTCATTCCTGTGTAGAAAA
>LQAH01000371.1_pt1 | contig 10854 bp, 21 predicted proteins | sample 1535791 | NCBI WGS metagenome assembly LQAH01 (sample SAMN04331585, study PRJNA305678) | bioreactor metagenome | isolation source: bioreactor_4 inoculated with Wadden Sea sediment 2nd replicate of a... | place: Germany:Bremen
AACAACTGTAAAAAATTGTAATCGTAAAATCCTGAAAATAAAGAAATAATTTATAAAAAAATATATACGTCACGGTGCGGACCAGAGGCTGAAAACTTCTGAAATCATAAAAGAAGCTGCATTATTATTTCCCGGAATAAAGGCAGTTCCTGTATTCTGCGGAAGCGGTTCGAAAAACCTTTCAGAGGAGCTTAATGCCTCATATATACAGGAAGTTGTTGCAAACTCGCTTGCAGTAAGGGAATTTTATCCAGATACAAAAGTTTCAATAGAACTCGGCGGACAGGATGCAAAGGTGTCTTTTTTCACAGGGATGAAAAAACAGGGAGGGTAGCAGCTGCTGACATGAGAATGAACGGATCATGCGCAGGCGGGACAGGAGCATTTCTTGATGAGGTGTCAGCCCTTCTTAAAGTACCTGTTGAAGAGCTTAATAAATATGCATCCAGGGGAAGGACTGTTTATGATATCTCAGGAAGATGCGGTGTCTTTGCAAAACCGATATTCAGCCTCTTTTAAACCAGGGTATACGGAAAGAGGATCTTGCTCTTTCATGTTTCCATGCTGTTGCAAAACAGACAATAGGAGGTCTTGCGCAGGGACTTGAAATACATGCTCCTGTAATCTTTGAGGGGGGACCGCTTCATTTTAATCCTGTCCTTGTAGATGTTTTGCAGCCCGTCTTAATCTGAAAGGGGATGAAGCAATACGCCCTGATAATCCGCAGACAATGATTGCATACGGTGCTGCTTTAGGCGTTCCGGCAATGTTCAGGAAGGCAGCTGCTGTTGACCTTGGTGAATTTGCTGATGAATCAGCTTTTAAACACCGTGAAGCTTCAGGAGACATCAGTAATACCGGTCCGTTTTTTGAAAATGATGCAGAGAAGGACATATTTTTAGAGAGACACAGCTTAAAGGAAATACCCCGCTTTGAAAATTATAGAGGCAAGAGACTTGAAGCATACTTCGGCATAGACTGCGGATCAACTACAAGCAAGTTTGTTCTTTTAGACAGGGATGAAATCCTGTCTACAGTTTTACGGGAAAAATCACGGAGAGCCCTTAAATGTAATAAGAGATGCTCTTTTAAAAATGAAGGAGGAAGCTGACAGCTTTGATATTGATCTGAAAATACTGGGAGCAGGTACTACAGGCTATGGAGAGCTTCTTTTCAGTAAAGCATTCAGAGCAGATTACCATACAGTTGAGACTGTATCGCATGCCGAAGCAGCGCTTAAATATAATCCTGATGCAAGTTTTATTCTTGATATCGGCGGACAGGATATGAAGGCTATTTCTTAAGAAAGGGAATAGTTACAGGTATTACTCTTAACGAAGCATGCAGCGCCGGCTGCGGTTCATTCCTTGAGAATTTTTTCTGAATCACTTTCAATTCCTGTAGACCGTATTGCAGAGAAAGCTTTTAAATCTGAATCTCCTTCTATGCTGGGTTCCAGGTGCACAGTTTTTATGAATTCATCTGTAATTACAGAACAGAAAAACGGTAAAAAAAATTAATGATATTATTGCAGGCCTTGTGTAATTCTGTAATAGAAAATGTTTTTACAAAAGTTATAAGACTTTCTAATATTAAGCTTCTTGGAGAAAATATAGTTGTACAGGGAGGGACTTTTAAAAACAATGCAGTCTTAAGGTCAATGGAAAAATATGTGGGACGTAAAGTCCTTCGAGCTCCGTTTCCGGGAGAAATGGGCGCCATAGGAATTGCAATTCTTACTAAGAAGAAAATGGAGGAGAATAATCTTAAGTCCTCTTTTCCAGGCTGGGATGAACTTCATAGTTTTCCTATAGTCAAAAAAGCGGAATAATCTGTCCCTATTGTTCAAACAGCTGCAGCAGAACGCTTATTTCCTTTTCGTCGGGTGAAAGCTTCATAACAGGTAACCGATGTGAAAGAGGTGAAGTTATTGGTGAAACAAAAGATCCGGAGACAAAGGAAAACTCCGTAAAATCAATAAAAAGAGAGAGGGAAGCAGGGACATATTTCGATTGAGAGAAAAACTGCTTTTTAAAGACAGAAAATCAGCTCTCCTTTCTCCTGAAAAAGATGTCACAATTGGTATTCCCCGTGTCCTTGACTTCTGGGAATCGTATCCTTTCTGGAACAGTTTTTTCCGTTCAATGGGATTCAGAGTACAGCTGTCAGCCAGGAGTTCACTGAAAATGTATGAACACGGACTCTCACAGATTCCGTCCGATACAATATGTTTTCCGTCAAAACTTGCTCACGGACATATTCTTGATCTTATAGAAAAACGTGTAGACAGAATTTTCATGCCTATAATGAACCGCATGATTCCTGAGCATGAAGGTGAAAATTCATTTCATGCCTGCGCAGTTCTTAAGGGATATCCATGGTTTAAGAACAAGCGATAATCCGCTGGAGAAATTCGGTATTCCAATGGATACTCCTGTTTTCACTGGACAGATAAGAAGGCAAGGAGAAAGTCGCTTGCGGAATATGTGGGACAGACCTTCGGTATACCTGAAAAAATTGTAATCCAGGCTGTCGCCGAAGGCGATAAAGCTCTGGAAAGTTTTCATTCGGAACTTATGAATGCCGGTGAAGAGCTGCTTGAATCCCTGAATGAAAATGAATTTGCTGTTGTTATTGCCGGCCGGCCGTATCATTCTGATGAGCTTATAAATCACAATATATCAGATTATTTTACACGGCTGGGTATAGCTGTTCTTCCGCTTGATGCGCTTCCTGAGATACATAATACAGATCTTTCATCTGTAAGGGCAGAACTTACTGTAAATTATCATGTCAGGATGTTCAGTGCGGCACAGGAAGCCTCCCGTAATCCGAAACTTGAATTTGTTCAGATTGTAAGTTTTGGATGCGGACATGATGCTGTAATTTCTGATGAAATCAAGCAGACTTATGATGGAAAGCTCCGGCAAAAGTCCGTTAATTCTTAAAATGGATGAAAGTGATGTGTCCGGACCGCTTAATATCAGAATTAAATCATTTTCAGAAACTGTAAATGCGCAGAGAAAGAAAGGTCTGCAGTTTTATAAACCCGGACATAAAGCCTATGAGGTTGTTTACAGCAGGAAAGAAAATAAAAAAGAGAAAACAATACTTGTTCCGAATGTTTCATGGGCTTTTGCTCAGACAGCAACAGCTGCGATAAGATCGGTGGGATACAAAGTTGAAGCTATGCCTCTTGCAGGCGAAAGAGCAATTCACCTTGGAAAGAAGTATGTTCACAATGATATGTGCTTCCCTGCTCAGATAAATATAGGAGAGTTTCTTGCCTGTCTTGATAAAGGACTTTATGATCCTGATGAAGTTGTTCTTGCACTTGCAAAAGCGCAATGCGACTGCCGGCTTGCACACTATGCAATGATGGCTCGTCAGGCGCTTGATGATGCAGGTTATTCCCGGGTCCCCATTGTTACGACTGATGTAGATACAAAAATATGCATCCCGGGTTTAAACTGGGGCCGTTTTTGAACTTAGAATGTGCTGGGGTCTTATTATGAATGATGTGCTTGAAGATCTAAGGCGGAAGATAAGGCCGTATGAAATAAATAAGGGAGAAACAGACCGGATTTTTGAAGAGTCTGTTCTTTCTATCTGCAGAGGCTTTGATGTCAGTTTAAAGACTGCTCAGGATGAATTTGAAAAAGCAGTGCAGGCATTTACTGAGATTGAATATGACAGAAGCATAAGAAAACCAAGAGTTTTATGATTGGGGAATTCCTTCTTAATTTTCATCCCTCGTCAAACAATAACATTGAACGATATCTTGAGAAAAACGGTATGGAAGTTATCATGCCGAACCTCTTCTATAATATTCACAGAGAATTTATGCTAGAGATTGATCAGAAAGAGGAATATTACGTATCACATCCTGCAGTTAAAATATTTCTTACAAAGCTGACAAATAAATATATAAATCATATTATCAGCAAGATTGAAAAAATAGGGGCAGGACATCCTCTTTGGGAGGAAAAAACACCTCTTAAGGATATTGCAGAAGAGTCTCAGCATATTATTGATAAAACATTTACAGCAGGGGAAGGGTGGATGATTGCAGGTGAGATACTGCATAATGCTTCTCACGGTGTTAACTCTTTTCTTATACTCCAGCCATTCGGCTGTCTTCCCAACCATGTTACCGGACGGGGGCTTGTTAAGGCTATAAAGCGGGAAAGACCTGATATACAGATTCTTGCGCTTGATTATGATCCGGATACCAGTTTTGCAAATATAGAAAACCGGCTTCAGATGCTTATTATTAATACACGTGAGATGGATAAGCTTAAAGCTGTAGGAGTCTGTGAATAAAAGAGGTCTGTCTTCAAAGAAGAACAGAACCTCAAAACATATAACCTTTTTTGGAGAAAAAGATTTCTTATTTAACAGGAAGTTTTTTGTTAACCTGTCCTACTGCTTTTTCCCAGTCAAAGTAGGCTGCAAGATATTCATACACAGCAGAAACATGTGCAATCTCAGCATTCTCACGGCTAAGACGTGAGTCTTTAAGTTCCAGTTGTGTTGCCATACCGCTGTTGTATGAAGTCTGAGTTATTTTCAGCGCTTTTTTCAGCTGTTTTCCATTGTTGCAAGCGCGCTCTGTATTCTTTCCTCTGCCTCTTTAAGAGAGAGGTAAATTACTTTTTATTTCACTCAAAACATCTTCTTCCATCTGATCTATATCAAGTACAGTCTGCTGATATTGTGTTTTTGCTTTTTTTATCCTGTGAGCTTAAAGCTCCTCCTGAATATATGGGCATAGTAAGTGTAAAGCCTATTGTTGCTGCTGTTGTTCCATCCTCTATTTTAAAGTCATCTGAACTTGACTGAACTCCGTATGTGATGCTGGCCGCAAGAGTAGGGTAGTGGTCAGCCATTGCTGCTTTCATATTAAGATCTCTTAAGTTTTTTTCTCTCTGGAGAGTTTTATAGTCAGCTCTTTCTGGAAGTATTTTATTAAGAGGAATTAGTTCAGGAATTTCAGGATAACAGAATATCACAGTCAAGAGTAATTTCCTTATCAAGAGGATTCCTGCAAGTGTTTTAAAGTTGATAACTGCAAGATCCAGGTTCTTTTTAGCCTGAGTTGTTTTCAGGAATTTTCATTTTCCAGTCAACTTCAGCATTAAGAAGTTCCACTTCAGAAATAAGTCCGTTATTGAATTTATCTTTAACCAGAGTATAGTTTTCGTATGTGTTTTCCTCTGTTGATTTTTTTTACTTCATAAATCTTTTCCAGAAGATAACTCTGGTAGTAGGATTTTTTTGCCATTGTTATAATTCCCTCGTGCTGGGTATCATAAAATTGCAGTTGTCATAAGTTTATATTCTTTGCTCGCCCTTATTGCCTGAAATACCTTCATATTGAAAACCTGCTGATCAAGAGAAAGACCGAATGAAAAATCATTATCCGAGTTTATATCAATATCCTGATATATAAGAGGACCTCCTACGTTTACAGAAGCAACCGGCATCGACTGTTCAATATCTTTAAGATTTCTTGTGTATCCTGCCTGAGCTCCTACAGTAGGGAGGGCCTGTGACTTAGCAGCTTTTTCATCTGTTTCTGCAATAATTACATCATTTGCAGCTTTTTTTAACTGCCGGCTGTTTTCTTCAACACTTTTAATATAATCCTCAAGTGTAAGGCTTTCGCTGAAAACAGGGGCTGCAAACACTGCTGTGAGTAAAGCACAGCTGCTGTTTTTATATAGAGAATTAAACTTCATATACAGTTTCCTTTATTTCCTTTTTTATTTTTTCTTTTTATTTCTTGTTACAAGATTTTTCTACTGACGGTATTACAAATAATGTAAGCAGTGTTGCTGTTGCAAGGCCCCCGATACTTACTATACCCATAGGCTGTCTCATTTCAGCACCTGCAGATCCGATTCCCATAGCCATGGGAAGCATACCCAGGATTGCTGCAATGTTTGACATAAGAATAGGTTTGAGTTTTACAGGACATGCTTCCAGCAATGCCTCTCGCATGCTCATCCCTTTTGCCTTGAGCTGGTTTGCATAGTCAAGAATAAGAATAGCATTGTTTACTACAAGACCTATAAGCATAACTATTGCCATCATGGATATAAAGTTCATGTTTTTGCCTGTAATAAGGAAAGCCGTTACAACACCGATAAGTGAAAGCGGTACAGTTGCAAGTATAAGAAGCGGCTGACCTGTTTTTTCAAGTATTGCGGCAAGAAGCATGTAGGTAAGGATAAGAGCTATAATAAAAGCCTTACCCATAGCCTTGTTTGCAGATTCCATCTCTTCTGATTCACCTGAAAGCATTTTCTTGTAACCGAAAGGAAGATTTAGTTTTTCTACTTCTTCATCAACAATATTCATGAGCTGTCCCTGAGCAAAACCCGGTGCAATATCTGAACTGAACTGTATTGCCTTGATTTTGTCATAGTGGAGTATCTTATTATAGCCAGTTGTATACTGGACATCTGCAAAATGTGATATCGGATAGATGCCTGCACTGGATGCAATAGAAATATTTTTTACATCTTCATAGCTTTTTACAGCATCATCTTTAAGAACTACCTTTATATCATATTCATTTCCAGATTCCTTGTATTGAGTCATTACCATTCCCTCAACAGCACTTCTCATTGTTACTGCAAGATCATAGATTGTAAGTCCTGCATCGTTGAGTTTTTTTCTGTCGGGATTTATAGTTATCTCAGGTTTTCCCTCTCTTGATGATGTATCAAGGTTCATGAATCCGTCTTCTTTACTCAGTGCCTCAAAGAGCTGAGCCTTGAATCCTTCGAGTTTTCTGTATCCTGCCCGGTAAGATAAAATTAATCGGTTTATCTCCGCTGTCACCCATACCTGACACAGCTGCAACTTTAATATCTGCACCTGGAATACTTGAAAGATCCTTTGTTATAACAGCTGCCAGGTCCTGATTGCTGATTTCCCTTTTCATTCTTTATTAAGCATTGATATGCTCATAGTTGAGAGGTTTGTTCCTGTGTTTATAGATGTTGTTTTTCCAAGTTCAGTAATAACATGACTGATTTCACCATATTTTGAGATTTTTTGTTCGATTTTTTGTGTTATCCCTTCAGTTTCTTCGATATCGTACCCTTGAGGAAGTTCTGCAGTAATTGTTATATCCCCTTCATCTGAAAACGGCATAAACTCAAACTGGATTTTACCGAAAAGACCCATAGATATTACAAAAAGTCCAACTGCAGCTGCAATAACCAAAGCGCTTTTAGGTTTTGAACTTAAAACCCATGTCAAAGCTTTTTTGTAGCTTACTTCCCAGTTTTTTAAACATCGCCTCAAGCTTTTCACCTATTTTATTTTTCTTTCCTGCATGATCAGGAAGTATAAATGATGCCATCATAGGTGTAAGCGTGAATGCAATTAGAAGTGAGAATATAGTTGCAAATGTTACTGCAAGAGCAAACTCTCTCAAGTACATACCTACAATACCGTCCATTGTTGCAAGAGGAAGGAAAACTGCAAGGTTGTGAGTGTTGAAGCAAGAACTGCAACTGTCACTTCTGCAGTACCGGAAGCTGCAGCTTCTTTTCTGCCGTGCCCATTTCCTTATGACGGAATATGTTTTCAAGTACTACAACCGAGTTCATTACAAGAAGACCTACCGAAGTGGAGAGACCCATAAGAGTCATAATATTTAATGTAAAACCCATTGCATTGAAAACAAGGAATGTCGGAATAAGAGATGCCGGCATTGTAATTACAATAATCATTGTAGACCTGAAATCATGGAGGAAAAACAGAAGTACAAATGATGTGAAAATTATACCGAGGACAATATTTGAAATAGTATCGCTTACTGATGACTGAACATATTCAGCAGATTCATCTACTATTTCAAGAGTTACTCCTGCAGGAAGATCTTTTTGAACTTCCTCCATAACATCCTTAACCTCTTTAACAATTTTTACAGCATTTCCCTCAGAGTTTTTAACGACACTTAATAGAATTGCATTTGCATTTCTTGTTTTCGTTTTGTTATTGAAATAGATGGCTTTTTCCCTTACTTCCTCACCGGAGTCTACAATATCAGCTATCTGTCTAAGTTTTTTACTTCCTGAAGCAGTCGGTATTTCAATTTCCCTGATTTCGGCAAGCGCCTGGAATTCTCCATCAAGTTTTACTGAATATTCCTGACCATTGCTCTGGAAATAACCGCCAGGCATATTTATATTTGATGATTTAAGGATCTGGTTGACCTGAGCCAGAGAAATATTGTTCTGATAAACTGTTCTATTGTCGAATTCAACTTTAATTTCCCTTTCCTGTCCGCCGGTAAGGTTAACACTTCCTACATTTTCAACCTGTGAAAACAGTTCTTTTATTTTTCCGTCTGCAAGGTCATAAAGTTCCTGCATTGGTATATTTCCCGAAAGCATAACATCTACAACCGGAAAAGCCATAATATCGAATTTTTCAACTGTAGGACTTTCCGCATCATCAGGAAAATCATTTATAATATTGTCAATTTTAGCTTTTACTTCCTGATGTGCAACATCCTGATCTTTTGCAAGATCAAACCTCATAAGAACGATTGATGCGCTGTCAAGCGAGAACGACTGTATATAGTCAATATTACTAATTGTTGATACTTCCTCTTCAATTTTATCTGTAATCTGACTTTCAATCTGGTCGGGACTTGCCCCAGGATATACTGTCTGAATTACAACGAAGGGAAATTCCACATTCGGTGTAAGGTTAAGGGGGAGGGCAAAGAATGCCATAATCCCGAATAAAAGAAGCGCTGCAAGAACCATTGAGATCATTACAGGTCTTTTTATAGATACATTGGATAAAAACATTATTTACTAGTTCTCCTGGTTTACAATTTTAATTTTGCTGCCGTCAGAAACAAGCCTGTTGCCTTCTGTAATAAGAATATCTCCCACACTGAGTCCTTCAAGAACTTCAACATCAAGTCCCTGTCTGAAACCTGTTTTAATTTCCTTTCTGACAGCCTTATCATTTTCTGCAACAAATATGCATTCCTTATTATCCTTTGAAAGGATATTTTTCTTTTCCACTACAAAGGCATCATTTTTCTGATATGTAACAATGCTTATATCTGCTGTTACGCCGCTCATTATTTTGTGATCATTGTTGTCGAATTCAAGCACAGCTCCGAATGAATTAGTTTCCGGATTAAGCGACAGGTCTGTCTGAACAACAATACCTTCTACTTTGAAGCCTTCCCATGACGCTGTTGCCATCATTCCTGTTTTAATCCTGCTGATTTCTCTTTCAGGTATCTGAACTTTTGCCTTTAAAAGATCATAGTTTGAAACAGTTACAAGATGATCATCGGGATTTACATTTTCTGATGGTCTTACATCAATTCTTGTAATATATCCGTCAATAGGAGCTTTAACTTCAAGCATGTCGTTAACTATGTCCCAGTTTGCTTTTGCAACATCGAGACCTGTTTTCGCATTATCGAAATCCTGTTTTGAAACACCCTTTGTTTTATAGAGACTTTCCATTCTTTTAAAGAATCAGCTGCGTTTATATAATTTGCTTTTGCCTGGTAATAGTTTGCAGCCGGATTGTTTTTAGGAAATGTAATTATTACAGTATCCTTTGTTACAAAGTCACCGACACTGTAAAGCACCTGGTCAACTGAGTCTGATACAGCTGAAAATTTACTGGATTCTGTAATCCCTGTAACATTTGATGTATAATTAAGTACTGTGTGGAATGAGCCTTTTTTAACCGGCTTAACATTAACAGGTACTCCTTCATCTTCATGTATCTGTGTCATACTTCTGTTATCAGAAGCAGCATCGGAAGATCCTCCTGTATTTACAGAAGCTTCTTTTGTTCCTGTAGTATATGCAACTGTAAAAACAGCAGCAGCTGCCAACAGTAAAACAAGTATGGTTTTTTTGTATTTCATTTTTTTTTCTCCAAAATTTAATTTATATTCATGGTTTTACCCGTAAAATCTGCATTTTAGTGCAGAAAAATTATTTACCGATTTTCTCTTTATTTTCAGAATAATTTTTTATAAATTCCTGATTTTCAGCCCCCAGATGTACCGGGCAAAGACCGGTTAGAAAGATATTTATTATTTTGCAATATCTGTTTCAGTAAGATCAAGTAGGTCTAATTCCTCTGCATATGTAATGAAATTCATCATACCGTGAAGAAATGCCCCTGCAGCAATAAAATCATGTTTGGGGTCATAATCCTTATTTTTATTGAAATCAACATCAGTTCCTTCAGTGATTTTCATTTATCAGGTTGTATAGAATTCTTTTTCATCTTTATGGTAGTTCCTGTGCCAATCCTTGAAATCATCATGCACAAAAACACCGCTGTTTATGTTTGTAAGCTTACTTGATTTTTCTGAGCTTGGGATCATTTTTAAACCGTATCAGAATATCATTGAATATTGAAAAGGATCTTTCATATATTGTATTTCCCTTTGCAAAAGCTTCTTTAATAGTATTTAAAATTTCGCTATCAACATATCCATGAATTTCCTTGAACAGTTCAGCCTTGTTTTTAAAATGCCAGTAAACTGCGCCCCGTGTTACTCCTGCCATTTTTGCGATTTCGCTTAAGTTTACATCTGAATACAGCTTACGGCTGAATATATCTATTCCGGCATCAATTAATGCCTGTTTTGTTTTTTCCGCTTCTTCTTTAGTTTTTCTCAAAAGGTCAGCACCTCCTATATACATACATGTTTGTATGTTTGTGTATAGTAAGATAATAATTACATACATACACGTCAATATGTTTTGATATTATTTTATAATAATAATTTTTTAAACAGCTAACTCATCCAGAGCTTTGTTAAAGAGCTGCTGCAACAAG
>LQAH01000372.1_pt1 | contig 10848 bp, 19 predicted proteins | sample 1535791 | NCBI WGS metagenome assembly LQAH01 (sample SAMN04331585, study PRJNA305678) | bioreactor metagenome | isolation source: bioreactor_4 inoculated with Wadden Sea sediment 2nd replicate of a... | place: Germany:Bremen
CGGGTATTCCTTATCTCCCGAGGAGCATTTAAAATCGTTTGAAAATTAATAATGTTGTCTCCGAAACTGTATTCCGGAGTATTTCGTGATATATCCGAATACCAGCTTTTTCTTTCAAGCATTCTTCTAACTCTCAAAAGCAGTTCTTCCAGATGAAAAGGTTTTGTCAGATAGTCATCTGCACCTGTTTCAAGACCCTGAAGCCTGTCTTTAACCTTGTCTTTTGCTGTAAGCATAAGTATAGGCATCTGCTGATTTTTTTCACGCACCTTTTCTGCTACCTGAAATCCGTCAAAGTAGGGAAGCATAATATCTAGAATTATCATGTCAAAGTCTTCAGCTTCAAATGCGTCAATTGCTTTTTGACCGTCATCAACCCATTTTACATCATACCCCTCTTCTTTTAGATTAAATTCCAGCCCTATTGCCAGAGAACTTTCATCTTCTACAAGTAATATTCTGCTATTTGACATTTGTTTTTGATTCCTTTCTTCTTTTTATACTTAATTTCAATAGCTTATTTATATATCTTCTTCTGGAGCTCTTATATACAGGAAGAGACACTGTAAATACTGTCCCCGGTGTATTCTGTCTGCTTTCTACAGATACCTGTCCGCCGTGATATCTTGCAATTTCCTTAACCCAGTATAGCCCCAGGCCTGTTCCTTTAACACTCGGGCTGTCAGGATTGTCGATTCTCTGAAATCTTCTGAATATCTTTTTCTGATCTCTTTGACTTATTCCTATGCCGTTGTCTTTTACTGATATTCTGAAATAGCCGTGATCCTGATCAAGGTGTACTTCAATTTCTCTGTTATCATGTGAATACTTAACTGCATTATCAACAAGATTGCTGAAAACAATTTTAAGCCAGTTTTTATCAATAACACAGTTGCCTCTAAGATCTCCTGTAAGAATTGATGAGTCTTCGATTCTGTGTTCTTTAAAAAGTCCTGTTATTACTTCCTTGATAATACTGTCTGCGCTGTAAATGTGATAATCATGTGAAAGCTTATTTGCAAATTTACTATGCTGAAAAGATGATATATATAAAATCGAATTAATAAGTTTATCAAGACGCTGTACATCGGAAAGCATGTTTCCGACGAATTTTTTTTCTGTTTCCCTGTCGACTTCTCTTAAGCTCATAGTCTCAAGAAAAAGCTGAATAGATGAGAGAGGAGATTTAAGTTCATGAGTAACATTAGCAATAAAACTGTCATATAGATTTGTCAGGTTAAGCTGTCTGTTTAAAAAAAGTAAAAATCATTGAGAGAATTATTGTAATTGTTACTAAAAGAAGGATTCCGCTTACAAGAACTGTTATGCTTTCATTTCTGGAAAGCACATTGCTTTCTACATATTCAATATTTTCAATACCTACATAGTTTGTTACATACCAGAATATCCATAATCCCAGGAGAAGCAGCCATGCAAGCTGTGCCATAATAAAGAGCATTATATGATAAAAAAGTGATCCGTTTTTTTTCTTTGACATCTTATCTCCGTCTGTAATACTACTACAGACTGTTTAATAATTATACTCCTGTTAGAAAATATATGGCTTCGTTATAAATCTGATTCTCCATAATGATAATAATTCATATTAAGATTTTTTCTTTTACAGTTAATCCGTTTTACAGTTCTTTTACACAGCATGACAATTTTACCCTGTTAAAAAAATAAATTTGTTCATTATTAGAGCATCAATTAAACGGAGTCATAATAATGAATATAAACAGTATCCCTTCATTGAAAATAGGTGATTTAAAAGTTAAAAAAGCCGTTATACAGGGCGGAATGGGTGTAGGAGTTTCTCTCTCAGGTCTTGCCTCTGCTGTAGCTAATGCGGGCGGAATAGGAGTTCTTGCATCTGTTGAGATGGGCAGTGTCGGACAGAAGGCTGATCACAGTTCAAAAAAGGAAAATATTGAAGCTGTAAAATCCCAGATAAAATAAAGCCCGAAAGCTTACAAAAGGTGTTCTCGGAATAATATTATGGAGCATTAACTCAGTTGATGAAATGATTGAAACAGCTATAGAAGAAAATAGATATTATTTTTATGGGTGCAGGTCTTCCTTATAAGATTTTCAGAAAAGTAAAGGAAACTTTAATAAGCGGAAGCTCAGCGGAAACGGAGAAAAATGCAGGACAAAATTCGGTGTGATAGTATCCTCTTTCAGAGCTGCAAGAATAATATTTGACAGCTGGAAAAGGTCATTCGGAAGAGTTCCTGATCTTGTAGTTGTGGAAGGCCCTGAAGCTGGAGGTCATCTTGGATTTAAAACTGAACAGATTGATGATCCTGCTTATTCCCTTGAAAACATTCTTCCCCCGGTGATTGAAACTGTAAAAAATATGAAGAGTTTAAAGGCTGTGAAATTCCGGTTATAGCTGCCGGCGGTATTTATTCAGGCGAAGATATAAAGGAAGTTATGTCGCTCGGAGCTTCCGGAGTTCAGATGGCAACCCGTTTTGTTGCAACAGATGAATGTGATGCATCTGAGGAATTTAAAAAAGCTTATGTTAACTGTAAAAGGAAGATATAACAATTATAAAAAGTCCTGTAGGTCTTCCGGGAAGAGCTTTAAAAAATAAGTTTCTTGAAGATGTAAAGGCAGGCCTTAAAAAACCTTTTAAATGCAAATGGCTCTGTCTTCATACATGCGACTTTAAAAATACTCCCTACTGTATTGCAAAGGCTCTGTTAAGTGCTCAGAAGGGGAAACTTGAAGACGGTTTTGCTTTTGCAGGAGCTAATGCATGGAAGGTTGAAAAGATTATTCCTGTAGCAGAACTTTTTAATGATCTTGAAGCTGAATATTCTGCTTCATCTGCGTCTGTTGCTGTTGCAGTATAGATAAACACTTAATTCAGCCGTTTATCTATTTGAAAATCATACGGATAGTAATATTTTTCCGCATGTATTTTCTTTTAGTATTATTTATAAATAACTTAAACCTGTCGTTGTTTTAACGGATGACAGGTTTTTTATTATTGTAGAGCATGTTTAAATTTTATGTTATAGTAGCGCAGATTAAAAGGGAAAAATAATAATGAAAATGTTCGGTGCTCTTTTGTTTGCCTTTATTGCAGCCGCTGGTAATGCAGTCTTTGTGTACGGCCAGAAAAAAAGCAGCGGTGTAGAAAACCCGTTTGTATTATTGTTCTTACGATAACAGTGGTCTTCTTATAACTCTTGCTGCTGTACCGTTCTGGGGAAAGGCTGATTTTAGAGTGTAATACGGGATAATTATCTTCCGGCGCTGATCAGCGGTTTCGGGCTTTTCATTACTTATATCGGCTTCAACCTGCTTTATTCACGTTATGGTGCGACCCAGTATATACTTTATGCAGTGATTTCAATTCTAACTACATCAATTTTTGTCGGAATATATATTTTCAGGGAAAATTTTAATATATATCATATGATGTCTGTACTTACTGCTGTTGCAACAATCGGATTATTTTCAATCGGGCAGGCAAAGGGATGAGCAGACTTGATTTAGAAAAGACACATTTTTCAGTCCTTGATATTGAGTCAACAGGACTATCTCCAAAGCAGGGCGACAGAGTTATTGAACTGGGAATTACAAAATTGATATAAACGGCAATGTTTTAGATACATATGAAACTCTCATAAATCCGGAAAGAAAAGTAGCTGCCAGCAAGATTCACGGTATAACAGACAGAATGGTAAAAGATGCTCCTTATTTCATTGATATTGCAGATGAACTTCTTCTTTTTATAAGCAATACAGTAATAGTGGCGCATAATGCAGGTTTTGATATGAGCTTTCTTAAATGGGAATTCAGCAACTCAGGTTATGATATTTCTGATGCGCCCAGGCTTTGTACTCTAATTATGGCAAGAAAACTGCTGTCCTTCCTGCCTTCAAAAAAGCTTGGAAGTCTCTGCGATCATTTCGGAATTGATTCAGGCCTTGCGCACTCGGCTCTTGCAGATGCATCAGCTGCAGCTGAGCTCTTTGTTATACTCATGAATACTTATAAATACAGAAACGACAAAAAAGTCAGACAGCTTGAGATGATTGATTTTTGCAGAATATATCAGTTAAAACCTTCTGACAATCAGGTCTATGTTAAAAGATCTGATATTGTCGGCTGCTTATAGATTTTATTATGGTTTTTAAACACTGCAAATTGTTAATAAATGAATAATATTAAAAAATAATACAGTCTTATAGGCGGCTGCCTGAAGCAGGATAAAGTGTTTTAAGCAAGCTTGATTACTGGTATTTTACAAATAGAAAAAGTCCTGTGAAAATCATAAAAAGACCTGATATAGATATAATTCCCGGAATACTGGTTCCCAGCAAGATTATTCCCCCTGTAAGTGCAAATACAACTTCGCTTGACTGTGTTGCATCAACTCCTGCCAGTTCCGAAGAACTCGAAGCATTATTACGTGCATGAAGAAAAAATCCTGTTCCTAAAACTCCGGAAAATAGAGCTACAATAGATGTGTTGAATATCTGGGATAGTGCAGGGGCAGGCGGATTTATAATTAGGACCAGGCCTGTCCAAAGGGGAACTGAACCCAGTGTCATAAGATACACCTTAGAGAAAATATCATCGAGTAGATTTGATTTTATATGAGGAATCAGTTTGTGTTTACCGTGCCCGGCCTCCCATACAAGCTGATTTCCGAAAGGATAAAAAAATGCAGCTGCAAGAACAGGAGCTCCTCCCTGCAGGAGAATTTTAATGCTGAAATTTTCCACTGAAGAAAAGTTTACAAGAATTACTCCTGTAAAAATAATTAAAGAGAACAAGAATATCCTTTTCGGAAATTTTCTTCCGAAAAGCATTAAAATAAACAGGCTTGCAACAACTGTAAACTGCCATGTTGCTGCAACAACCCATCCGGGAGAATAATCTGCGCTATAGCAGACAAGTGCATAAAACGGTCCGAAACCGAAACATCCTGTGATAATCCAGAATTTCCAGTGCTGAATAAAAATAACATAAACTTTTTTAAGTTGTCCTGGTCCTCCCTTGCCTAGAATGATAAGGGTAAGAAAAATAAGCATAAAAAGATATCTAAGGGATGCTGACCACAGCCAGTGACCTCCTTCCAGCCGCATAGCTTCATTCAGTACAAAAGTTGTGCTGAAAAATGCACCTGCGAGAATTCCAGTTAATATCAGTTTAATCACGGATGACTCCTGTAAAATATTTAAGTTTATAATTCAATGATAGAAGGTAAATGCTTAATTAATAAAGAAAAAATTATTGTAATGAATATATATTAAAAAAAACAGCCTGAATTGCTTATTCAGGCTGCCCTTTTATAATTAAAGAAAGAAATTATTTTAACACTCAGTCATCCAGCCGTATTTGTCTTCAACTTTACCGTACTGAATACCTTTAAGCTGATGAAGCAGTTCTGTAGCCAGATCCCCCATTTTTCCGCCGTTGAAAACAGCTGATTTGCCTTCGTGATCGATAGAACCGAGGTATGTAATACCTGCAGCAGTTCCTGAAACAAACATTTCCTGAGAATCAGCCATTGCTTCTTCAATTGAAATTCGTCTTTCTTCTGTTTTGATACCCATATCCTGAGCAAGCTGAAGAACAGATTTTCTTGTAATACCGGGGAGTATTGTATCGCCCAGGTTAGGTGTTACAAGCGTACCGTCTTTAAGGTAGCAGAAAATATTTGATGAAGAACCTTCTTCAAGATATTTCTTTTCAATAGCATCAAGGAATACTGCTTCCATATAGCCTTTATCCATTACTTCATGTTTAGCAAGAGCAGAAATTACATAGTTAGAGGCAGTTTTAAGACATCCTGTTCCAAACTCATTTGCTCTTACTCTTTTTGTTGTAGAAGCTTTAGATGTACCGGCTGCAAAGTATGAACCTACAGGAGTTGCTACTGTAACAACCCACGGGTTTGATGAAATATTTACTCCGATACCCGGTTCTGTATAAGTAAAAGGTCTTATATAGATTGCTTCTGCGCTTAAGAAATTATCTTTTTCCCATTCAGGATTATATGCAGGTGAAAAGCCAAGTTCCTTGTTTTTAATATTACATTTTTTGCAGATTCTACAAATTTATCTACAGGGAAACCGGGCATATAAAGACCAGTCATTGAAGCATTGAATCTATTTCCGTTTTCATCCGGTCTGAATATTTTTAGAGAACCGTCAGGCTGGGGATAAGCTTTCAGGCCTTCAAAGCATCCCATTGCATACTGGCTTGTATAGTTAATAATCGGCAGTCCCTTGAATGAGTTTCTGTCTGCCATAAGCTTGTTAAGTTCCTCTTCAGGCATTGAAGCTTCTTCTGCCGGTGTTTTGTGAGGCTGTTCAACATACTGTTCCGCCCATTTTGAGTCTTCATATTTTGCAAGATAGACCCATGGATACATTGTAAGTGAAAATCCTTTTGCCATAGTTGTTCTCCTTCATTTATATAAATTAACACTTTAAAGAATTGACGGGGATTTTAATTTATATACATAGAAATTCATATAAAATTTATAAAATCATTAAATGTCGGTGTTCTTTTTATGATTTTAAATTAGAAAAAAAATTGAGGTCAATAGCATGATGAAAATAGTTATTGAACGCAGGTAAATATTGCATTATATATATGTATATGGTTGATAATATTTTAATTCTTGCCGGAGGATCCGGCACCAGGCTGTGGCCTGCATCATTAAATGATTCACCTAAACAGTTTATAAAAGTAAAAAACGGTAAATCACTCCTTGAACTTACAATTGAAAGGGGATTAAAACTCGGTATTGAAGGGAAAATCATTATTATAACTCTTGCAAGTCAGCTGGAAGAAGTTGTGAAGGAGTGTTCTCCTTTTTCCGATTCAGGAAAAATTGCAATTCTTCCTGAACCTGAAGCAAAAAATACTGCACCTGCAATAGCTGCTGCTTTAACATATCTTAAACTCAGCGGGGAAAAACAAATACATCTTTAATTCTTCCCGCAGATCATATGGTTGATAATTTTGAGAGCTTTAAGGAAAATATTGAGGAGGCCGATGAACTTGCGAAAAAAGGCTATCTTGTAACGTTCGGTATTCCCCCTCAGTATCCCGAAACCGGATACGGCTATATCGAAAGAGGAGAAAAAGAAGTCCCCGGCTTTAAAAGTTGCATCATTCCGGGAAAAGCCGGATTATGATACAGCTGTAAAATTTCTTGAGGAGGGAAATTATTTCTGGAATTCCGGGATGTTTTGTTTTTCTGCAGAAACATTTCTTGCCGAACTGTCTGTATATTCTCCTTCCATCTCATCATTATTTGAAAAAATCAGCACCATGCCTCCCTTATTTCATGAGAGGGGAATTGAAATTATTATGAACAGCAGGGAAGTTTCTGATATTTACAGAGAATCTCCGCGTGATTCTATTGATTATGCTGTAATGGAGAAAAGCAGTAAATGCGCAATGGTCAGGGCTGATTTTCAGTGGAATGATATAGGCAGCTGGGATCAGTTTGAATCTATTCTTGGTAATCTTGGAAAAGCTGAAAAATTTGAGGTCGATGCAGAAGATAATATTGTATTTTCCGATATTCCTGTTGCTTTATGCGATGTAAAAGATCTTATTGTTGTTATTAAAAACGGAAAAGCATTAATCTGCAGAAAAGGTTCATCCCAGAAAGTTAAGGATATAAGATCTGTTATTGAAAGTTTTAACAGGGATGATCTGTTGTAATTGAAGTCAGGTATGCAGAAATCCGTACCAATAGGATTATAGCCTGCCTGTAAACTGCTGATTATCTAAAATAAGTCGTTTTGCTTTGCCGGTATTTGCTGCTTTAGTGATTTTTATGATATTTATAACTGCTCAACTTCCTTCCTGATATTTTCAATAATTTCAAGCGACAGATCCCGGCTTAATTCTCTTGAACCCTGTTCTGAAAGAGCAAGATTGAAGAGTTTTTTCTTTTCCTCTTCAAGAGATTCCTTTAGAGATTTAATTCTTGAATCGGCTGTGATAATTATTTCCCTGATTCTGAATCTTTCTTTTGCAGCATAATCAAGTGTTGATTTACAGCTGCAGCTTCCTCGCCCTGCTTTTTAAGCAGTTCAGACATTATTGTCATATCATATAATTCAAGCGGACTTGCCGGTTTTTGCTCAGGGATTACATCCCTCTCTGTTATAAACTGATTATAGCTGTTAATCAGGGATATAAAAATTGCATTTATATTTTTGAGAAGTTTGCTCTGAAATTATCCAGTTTATCTTTCGGAATTATGTTAATGAGTTTTTTCATTTGACTCATTTTCAGTTCTGTATTTGGCAACCTGAATAAGAATATTCTGAATATTCTTATCTGCTTTTATATCAGGATCTTTAGCTATAAGTTCCTGGACTTCCTTAACTATGTTCCCGATATCTGCAACGCTTGTTTTAACAGTATTTTTCTGTTTTCTTAATCCGGGATTCGGGACTATCTTCATTTTTAAGTTTAAGTTTGACAGCTTTTTTTGAAATAATCTCTGATAGAGAATAACATATATAAGTGTTTTCAGCTTTTCGATTAAGAGCATCCAGCCTGTTTAAGGCAGCTGTGTCATATTTAAGAGATTCTGTAAGCTCAAGGGCTGAATTTATTATACTGCTCTTGTATTCAAGTATTCCCCATTCAACTGCCTGATAAAGTTCTTCGCTCAAAGATCCAAGTTCAGTTTTGTAAACTCGAAATATTCAAACAGTTCAACCGGGTGTTCCATTACTGATTTGAGATCAAACCAGTATCCTGTTATTTCTTTTCTAAGATTTTCCATATCTATCTCAGAATTTACGTGCTTGTTAAAAAAAATCAATTCATTAATTATTTATTTGTAACTAAATAATTCAGGAGTTGTTTGTATTTATGAAAGATGCAAAAGTCTTTTTCATAATACCTCCTTTAAAATAATCCCCCGGTTTTCCTCCTTTTATCCGGGGGGTTTTTTTGCCCTGATGAGTATTTTATTCTAAATATTCTTGAAATATGTAAAAAAGCAGCTAAGCAGGGCAATGGAACAATTATAAAGAAAATAAAAGCCTCCGAAAGTATTTTCCGGAAGCTTTAAACATTGCTGATTTGAAGATTTATTCTATTTATTGAGAAAGAATTTCTGAATAGCTGTTAAGAACCGGTGAATCAGATGAATCAGAAAGAGCTTTATTTGCAAGTACTTTACCCAGCTGAACTCCCTCCTGGTCAAATGAATTGATATTCCATAAAAATCCCTGAAACATGGTCCTGTTCTCATAAAAAGCAAGAAGAGCTCCAAGAACTTCGGGGGTGAGCCTGTCTGCTGCAAGGAGCAGTGAAGGTCTGAATCCGCAGAAATTCCTGTTCCTGTTATCATTTTCCTGACCAAGTGCAAAAGCAGTAATTTGAGCTGCAAGGTTTGCATTAAGTTTTTCTGGCTTGTTGAACCTTTTGTATCAATATCGCTGAGATACTGCGACTGTCTGAATCCTATAATTCAACCGGAACAATATCTGTCCCCTGATGAAGCTGCTGATAGAATGAATGCTGCCCGTTTGTTCCCGGTTCTCCGAAATATACTCCGCTTGAGCTGTAGCCGAGATCCTCACTATCTACATTAACAGATTTACCGTTGCTTTCCATAATCAGCTGCTGAAGGTGGGCTGGGAAACGGGAGAGTGCCTGAGAATAGGGCAGTATTGATGTTACCGGATATCCTGAAATATTTCGTTCATATATGCTGATTAATGCAGAAAGCAGAGCTCCGTTCTTTTGAATATCCTCTTCAAGCGCATTCATATCTGCTGAATGAGCTCCGTCCAGAAGCCTTTTGGAAAATATCTCTGCCGAATGCCAGTGATAATATAACACCGCCTACAGCGCTGGTTGATGAATATCGTCCTCCTATAAAGTCATCTATATAAAAAAGAATCAAGAAAATCATCAGATGATGCGAGAGGACTTGTTTCAGATGTTACTGCTATCATATGTTTTGACAGATCTGCAGAAGGTGATTTTTCTGATGCGATTTTAAGTACTATTTCCCTGTTTGTAAGAGTCTCCTGAGTAGTTCCGCTTTTTGAAACAAGAATAAAGAGTGTTGTCTCCGGATCTATTCTTTCACATACTTCTGCAGCATCATCAGGATCTACATTTGAAATAAATTCAGCCATTAGTTTAGGCTTTCTTCCTTCAGAAGTCATATATCCTTTTTAATGCAAGATATAAAGCTCTTGGGCCGAGGTCTGATCCTCCGATACCTATTTGAACAACTGTATTAAAATTTTTACCGGTTGATCCTGTTATCTCTCCTGTATGTATTTTTGATGCAAATGTAAAAAAACGCTCTTTCTGCTTACTGTAATGCTCTTTTATTTCCTCTGCCTTATCAGATTTAACTACACCGAAATCACCTCTTGTGTAATGATGCATAACCATTCTGTTTTCTCCACGGTTCATTACTTTACCGGCAAGAATTTCTCTGTATTTAGATACAGTCTGCATTTCATCGGAAAGTTCCTGCATAACTGTCATTATCTTGCTGTCCACTTCTTTGCGCCGTAATACATTTCAAGTCCGCTTCCGCAGTGAACCATATCTGACTTAATCCGTTCAGGTCCAAGAAGTTCTTTTATATCCGGTTTTTCCGCCTGAATGAGTTTTTTAAATGCTTCTGTTTTATCTAGATTTATATAATTAATTTCCATACTTTTTCCTCCATCCAGTAATTATAAATGATTTTTCATTTGAGTTGATGTTTTTTTTCGTTAGAAAAGATGTGAAATTTTATTAAAAAGCAATTATGACCGCTCTATGAACAATTTTTACATAAATAAGCTGCTTGATAAAATGATCCTAAAAAAAAAA
>LQAH01000373.1_pt1 | contig 10770 bp, 16 predicted proteins | sample 1535791 | NCBI WGS metagenome assembly LQAH01 (sample SAMN04331585, study PRJNA305678) | bioreactor metagenome | isolation source: bioreactor_4 inoculated with Wadden Sea sediment 2nd replicate of a... | place: Germany:Bremen
GGGCATCGGCCTGATGATCGCCGTCGAGCTGCACAAAAACATCCCGGGCGGTGCCAGGGGCATTTGCGAAGCCCTTCAGGAAAAGGGCATTCTGTGCAAGGAAACCCACACCTGGACCATCCGGTTTGCCCCGCCCCTGGTGATCACGAAACCGGACATCGACTGGGCCATGGAAAGGATCCGGGAGGTGTTTGCAGAGCTGGGGTGATGGATCAAACACGGAGAAGGGGGCTGGGACAGGAGCGGTCTCAGCCCCCTTCCAAAATGGGTGCTGCCGGACGGTGGGTGCAGCCGGTCAGGCCGTCCGGTTTTCACCCGCCGTTTAAGGTAATTTCATGAGCGGGCGATATTCCCATCCCGACACCCTGGTGACCCTGGCCGTCAAATTCTATGAGCTGGCTCTGGAATTCGACCCAGCCATTGAAATTTGCCAGGGAAAACATTTAAAAACTGAAGAAAAAAATCTGAAAATCATTCATTGAGTCTCGCCGGAGAAGAAGAGGCCGACTACCAGCCCTGATATCCTCTGATTTTTTTATCCGGCACCCTCCCATGTTCAACATCGGTGATGGCCTGCTTTAAAATTTCAACACCCTGGCTCGCTTCTGAATGGCTGAGGATCAGCGGCGGGGTCAGTTCCAATACATTGGAATTCAGCCCCACATAGTAAAGCACTAAGCCCAATTCATATGCCCGATAAACCACTTTTGCTGTTTCCGAAACTGCCGGCGTACGGTCTTTGCCATCTTTGACCAATTCTATGCCGATTGCCAACCCACGTCCCCGGACATCACCTACCAGAGAACAACTGTCAGTCCAGTTTCTTAATTCAGTCAGAATAAAATCTCCTGTTTCTCTGGCATGTTCAATTAAATTTTCATTTTGAATCGTCTCCAGGACACCCAATCCGGCTGAGGTACATACCGGATTTCCACAAGTGGTTTCCATTGCAAACGCCTGAGCGACATTCAGAATCTTTTCCGGTCCAACAACAGCGGACAAAGGCAATCCGCCCCCAACCCCTTGCCCATGACGACCATATCCGGGCGGATGTTCTCGTGCTCGAAACAATGCCACATACCGGTACGCCCCATGCCGACTTTCACTTCATCACAGACGATCAAGACACCATGGGGACGAAGCCTGCTTTCAATGGCCTTGAGAAATCCAGGAGGAGGAACGATCAAGCCGCCATCAGACATGATCGGCTCTATAAACAATGCCGCTATCTGGTCTGCAGGGCAATCGGTTGACAAATGATAATCGAGAAGTTCAAGGACCTTTTGACCGGTTGCATCTCCCATAAAGGGGCGGTAAGGATCAGGATAAGGCAAAAAAGGGAACCGGTATATTTGGGAGCCGCAGCCTGTGAAGAATGACCTGAAATACTCATGGAACCGGTGGTACCGCCATGGTAGGCGCCAACAAAAGAAATGATTCGGGATCTGTTTGACGCTGCCATGATGGATCTGAGCGCCGCTTCAATGGCATCTGATCCTGAATGTCCCAACCAAACTCGATTGTCTTGACTATTGGGCACGATTTTCAATAACCGCTCTGCCAGTTCTACAGCAGGTTGATTCACTGCGGAAAGAATACTGGCCCCCGCCTGGTTCTGTAGCGCACAAGACACGGCATCGACAACGGCGGGATGAGAATAGCCCAGGCTGGCAGCTCCCCAGCTGGCTGAAAAATCAAGAAGCCGGCGACCGTCTTCTTCAACGACATGGCAGCCGTGACCCCCGACAATGGAATTTGGGAAAAATCGTAATTTCTGAAGGCCGGCAATTGTTTTATGATCCCTGTTTTGAAGTGAATCAACTATCATTCTCTCTCCAATAATTATAAAAATTTATAAATTATATAATTTTTTTTCTTTGATCGATAGGATTTTTTATAAAATATATAATAATTTTTATTTTCTTTGACAAGAAAAATATTTTTTTATATATTTCAATATGAACAGTTATCTTAACGCACTGAAATTGAAAAATTTTTTTATGAAAAAATCAGACATTGCCACCCAATATAATATTGGTGAGCACATAAAAACCGAAAGAAAATCTTTGGGGCTCCGGCAGGCCGATCTTGCGAAGGCGACAAAATTAACCCCCAGTCATCTGTCCGATATCGAGAGAGGGACGGCTATTCCAACAATACCCACTCTGCACAGGATCGGAGAAGCTCTCAACAGGCCGCTGGAGTATTTTTTTCAGGAAATAAGCAATCAGCCCCGTTCATTGGGCATGATTTTTCATGAAACGTCCATCGGTGGGCGGGCCGCTCAAAAATTTGTCAAGCTTGTGAAAGAAAAATCCAAAGGCGCCCTCAACCTCCATGTTTATCATCAGGCAAAGCTTGGGTCAGCAAGAGGTCAGATCACCAGTCTTTCACAGGGCGGTATTCATTTGTTCATCGATGAGCCGCAAGGTTTTGAATTTTATTCTAAAATTTGCGGGGCTGTTTTTCTTCCCTATTTTTCAACGATCGGCATCATTATAACCGTTTTCTTGAAAGCGCCCTTTTCAAAGAAAACATTTATCAGCCACTCATTGACAACGGCATCCGGATTTTAAATCCTCAATCCCGATGGGAGATTGGAAATTTTGAACTGCTTTTTCAAAACACCCATCTTTACCCCCCTGGACCTCAAAGGGAAAAGAATCAGGACCTATGCATCGGAAGCTGCTATTGAATTCAGAAAGGAGCTGGGGGCCGACCCGGTCATAGTCGAATGGGAAAAAATATACGAGGCGTTTGAAACAGGCGAGTTTGACGTACTGTTATGCCCATCGTCTTACTTTAATGAGTTAAAACTGTATAGAATCGCCAAATACGCCACCCTTCTTCGTTCTGGATATACCGTGAACCTTCATGTTGCAATGAATGAAAAGGAATATTCGAAATTAAGGCCCTGCGTTCAGCAATCCTTGAAAGATTCAACCGAAGCAGCGGGAATTTATTGCAGTGAATTGACAGGCAAACTAATTGAAAGCGATTTGGAAAATTTATCAGACAAAAACGGAATCCCTGTTATTCATCCGAACGAGCATATGTGGCGTTCAGTATTCAAGAATGCCATCAAAAAAATCTCTTCCAAAGGGTTTTTAAAGCAGGATCTTTATGATCAAATTCAAAACTTATAGGATCGGAAAATGAAACCCACTATTAAACCCAGGCTTTTGAATTCATTACTTGGCGGGGCTGCGTTGGCCATACCTGTCCTTGTTGCCGGCATTATTGTGGCGCTTTTCTTGGGACAGTCCGCGGAAAGGGTGTATGTCTTTTTCTCATCGGTTTGATGAGTGTTGTGGGTATGGGGTTTATATTGGAAATTCTGGGATCATGAGTTTTGGCCATCTTTCTTTCATGGCGTTGGGCGCGTATATTTCAGGGATTTTGACCTTGTCCGTGAATCTCAAAAAAATGTCTCTGCCGATGCTTCCTGAATTTCTAAAAGGTCTTGAAATGAGCCTGATGCCCTCCGTTTTGATATCAATCCTTATTGTGATCGGTTTTGCCTGGGTCTCCGGAAAAATGCTTTCCCGGCTCGAAGGGTCTGCCGCCAGCATCGCCACTCTGGGTCTCCTGGTGATCGTTCACGGAATCATTATCGCAGCCAGAGAGATTACAAGGGGGAGTCAATCGTTTTTCGGCGTTCCCCAGTATACCGATATCACGCTCTGCCTGTTTTTCGCCGCCGGAACAATTCTGATCGCACGTGTATTCCGGGACTCTCTTTCTGGGCTTCAACTCAGGGCATCCCGGGATGACATCATTGCCGCGGAATCAATTGGCATCGACGCTAAAAAAAGACGGCTTCAAGCTGGATATTAAGCGCTGTCATGGTCTCACTTGCCGGTGTTTTGCTTGGTCACTTTCTCGGAACATTTTCACCCAAAAAATTTTATTTTGTAGACACATTCGCACTTCTTGCCATGCTGATCATCGGAGGAAAAGAGAGTGTCAGCGGGGCCATTTTTGGAACCATTCTCATCACCATCACATCGGAATTGTTACGTCGCTTTGAAACCGGTGTTGTTCTGTTCGGATTTCAAACCCCTGCCATATTCGGGACGACTCAGATCGGAATCGGGTTGATTATTTTGTTTGTCATGTATTTTCGCCTGACGGCTTGTTGGGACGATTCGAAATTGATCAGTTTATCAAAAAAAAGACACCTTCGAAAAAAGACGGGCAAAAATTTCACCCGTTGAATGCCGGCTCAAGCCACCGAGACATAGATGACCCTTTGTCGGCCAAAGAGGTTGTGATGAATTTTTCAGGCCTGAAGGCCATTGACCAGGTCAGCATTGACCTGCATCCCAACGAGATCGTTGGTTTAATCGGCCCTAATGGTTCAGGGAAAACGACCCTGCTCAACATTTTATCAGGAACCCTCAAGTGCACAAAAGGAAATGTCTATATCGGAGCTCAAAAATAACTCACTTGAAAGCCCATGAAGTTGCTCGCCTGAACATAGCCAGAACCTTTCAAAATATCAGACTGTTTTCAGGCCTGACTGTCAGGGAACATATTGAATTGGCCGCTCTGAGTACCGGTACTCCCGATAATGAATCAACTCGGGAATGGATTGACAGCCTTCTTTCTTTTATGGAACTGACCATATATGAAAATCGTCTGGCCGTTGAACTGTCCTATGGGCTGCAAAGAAAAGTTGAAATTGCCAGGGCACTTGCCCTGAATCCCAGATACCTGCTATTGGATGAGCCGGCAGCAGGACTCAATTCTGAAGAATCAACACAATTGATGAACGACCTTCTAAAACTGAGGGATTACCTCGGAATCGGGCTTCTGATCGTTGATCATGATATGGATATGATGATGGCGCTTTGTACCAGAATGGTCGTCTTGAATGAAGGTCATCTGCTTGCACAGGGACTTCCTGAAGAAGTCAAAAAAGATCCGGGTGTTATAGAGGCGTATATGGGGAAGAAATATGCAGTCGCTCATGGCGTAACTGCCGGTGTATGATTTTTTGAAACATACGCCTGAATGAATAACAAAAAAAGGAGAAGAGAAATGAAGCTGTTTCGTACAACCGTGAAAGTGATCGCTGCAGGAATTGCAATTCTCATGATAACAGGAAGTGTCTCCAGCGCAAATACGCTTCGTGTGGGCCTTGCTATCGCTCAGACCGGGGGTCTTGCACCCTTTGATGTCCCGGTACTGGAGGGCATGCAAATTGCTGTGGATGAAATCAACCGGCAAGGCGGAATTGATGGAAAAATTAAAATCGAACTGCTTCCCAGGGATGTCCGTTCGGATATTTCTCAGACCGCCGTCGTAGCCCAGGAACTGATTGATGCTGATGTGAATATTCTTGTGACTCCCTGCGATGCCGACCCATCATTTGCCGCCGCTCAAATTGCTCAGAGTGCCAATATACCGGCTTTTTCCACTTGTGCATCCTCGCCGACACTCCCTATTATGGGTGGTGATTACATTTTTTCCAATTATCCGGGAGACAATGTTCAGGCAACCGTTTCAGCTGAATGGGCAATTAAACGGGGTTTTAAACCGCGTACCTGCTTTTTTCACCGGATACCCAGTATACAATGATGCCCCTGTACTTTGAGGATGTGTTTACAAAACTGGGTGGACAAATTGTGGGCAAAACTGAATACAAGATGGATCAGCAGAATTTCTCATCTGAAGTAACAAAAATCAAAAGACTGTCTCCACAGCCGGATGTAATCATGACATCGGCGTATGAGCCTGATTTCCCTGTCCTGATTCGTCAATTGAGAGCTGCCGGCATCACCTCTCAGGTCATCGGCAGCGACGGTATTGATTCTCCGACCACATTTTCACTGGGCGATGCTGTAGAAGGTCTTGTTTTCACTACCGCCGGTCATGCCTTGCCCGGGAATTCACTGGATACATTCAATAAAAATACAGCGAAATTCATGGAAAAGAATCGGAAACCGTCTATAACGCCATTGGATATGATCTGGTAAAAGTGATCGAAGCCGCTGTCCTGGCATGCGGATCAACCAATGGAAAAGAGATCAGGGACGCGGTTGCGGAGCTTGAAAACGTTCAGGGTGCTACAGGCGCCATCACGTACAAAAACACTCAGGGAATGCCTTTGCGGCAGGTTGCCTTGATCCAGGTGAAAGATGGAGAAAGAGAATTGGTTGAGATGAAGGCGCCGGAGGCTGACCTCGTACCCGAAGCCCGGATGAATTAAGGGATTATAATATACCATGGCTTTTTTGGATGTCAGAAATTTATCTGTCAGCTATGGCCCTGTCACGGCCGTTAAGGGCATTGATCTTTCTGTTGAAAAAGGAAAGATCATTGCCCTTCTCGGTGCAAACGGCGCCGGCAAATCTTCTGTAGTTAACGCTATTTCGGGACTGGTTGATCACACAGCCGACAAATGGTTCTTGCTGAAAAAGAAATCTTATCACTTAAAACAGAACAGCGAATCAAACAGGGGCTGACATTGATTCCGGAAGGAAGACGGGTTTTCCCGTCTTTGACGGTCAAAGAGAATTTATTGCTGGGTGGATATCTTTTCAGGTCCGATAAATCAGAATTGAAAATGCAAATAGAAAAGATGTACAGGCTTTTCCCCATTCTTGCTGAAAGAACGGCACAGCTGGCGGTGACACTTTCCGGAGGGCAACAGCAGCAACTGGCCATTGCCAGGGCATTGATGAGCAGGCCGCAAATAATCCTGTTCGATGAACCATCTTTAGGCCTCGCACCCAAAATTGTGGAAACTATTTTTGAACTGATCGCAAAGCTCCGACAGGATGGAAATACCCTTTTGATTGTCGAACAAAACGTTGGCCTGGTTCTTGAGATCGCGGATTATGTTTATGTTCTGGCAAATGGAAAAATTCGAACACAAGGAACTGTCGCAGAACTGGGAGAAACCGAGGCAATCAAAAGTGCATACATGGGAGGCAACAGCTGATGGATTATTTTCTGCAACAGACCATAAATGCCATTGCATTGGGCGGCACTTATGCGTTGCTGGCTCTTGGAATGGCGGTCATTTTTTCCATCATGGGAATGATAAATTTTGCCCATGGTGAATTGATGACCATCACTGGTTATGCTCTTTTTTCAGCATTGTGTCAGGTGTGGCGTGGTATATAGCGGTACCCTTGTCTTTACTGGCCGGGATTCTGGCTGCCATGACAATGGAATTCGTAGCCTTCCGGCCTGTCAGGGGGTCTTCTGCCGCCACTTTGCTGGTAACCAGTTTTGCCGTCAGCGGGATTCTACAGGTATTGTTTCAAAATCTGATCTCCACCAGACCCAAAGCAGTCCCTCTTCCGGAATTTTTGAGCAGTTCCATTGCATTGGGGCCGTTGACAATCGGTATCAATCAAATGCTTTCGATATCCGCCACTGTCATTACACTGGCCTTCCTTATCTTTTTTTCAAAAAAACATTTATCGGAATCGCCATGCGTTCTGCGGCTGAAGATTTTCCAGTCACACGCCTGATGGGAATTCCCGCCAATGCCGTCGTTTCAGGCGCGTTTGCCATTTCCGGCCTGCTTGCGGCAATTGCGGGAATTTTATGGGTTGCCCAGCGCGCCGCTGTGGATCCTCTGATGGGGTTCATTCCGGTTGTAAAAGCATTCATTGCCGCCATATTGGGTGGACTTGGAAGTCTTTCCGGAGCCGTGGCGGGTGGATTCTCTCTCGGGTTTATTGAAATCTATCTTTCTGCATTTCTCCCCCAGGCATTTCAGCCTTATAAAGAACCTTTGGCCCTTTTGATGGTCATTTTTATTCTGATCTGGAAACCCAACGGACTTGTTCCGGCAGCCAAAATGGAGATCAAATAGATGCACCACCTGAATCAAGAATCTCGAGAGAATCTGGTTTCAGAAAACGAGCCTTCCCCCTGCGGGATATACAATGTATCGAAAGATTCCCCTTGGGTGTTTTTATGCGAACATGCCGGCAAACGTATCCCCGATTCCCTGGAAATGCTGGGGTTGCCCCAAAAGGAAATCGACCGGCATATCGGTTGGGATATCGGTATTCTGGATGTCGCACAATCACTTTCCCATGCACTGGATGCCCCTCTTTTTTTTCAACGGTATTCCCGGCTTGTCATCGATTGCAACCGTCCTTTGACCAGTGAAACACTGATACCTGAAACAAGTGATAACACGCTCATTCCGGGAAACGTGAACTTATCAGAAAATGACCGTACCGCCAGAATCAATGAAATCTGGAAACCGTATCAAAACACGATCCAGACCTATCTTGAAAAAAAACCGCATCCGGGTCCTGTTGTGATTTCTTTGCACAGTTTCACACCTGTATTTCAGGGCCAAAAAAGACCCTGGCACATCGGCCTGCTGTTCAATCGGTTTTCAGACACGGCCCTGTTTTTGAAAACTGGTTCAATTCCCACGAGCCTTTGTTAAACATTTGGGTTGAACCAACCTTATGATGTTTCGGATGAAGATGATTACACCATCCCTGTTTTTGGCGAACAAATGGGCTTTGCTCATGTTTTGATTGAAATCCGACAGGATCTGATAGAAAGAAAAGAAACCCAAAAAAAATGGGTTGACATTTTTTCACAGGCTTTCCTGGAATTGAAAACAAACAACTGATTTTTATGAGGATAAAAGATTCTATGGCATCATTATCTCGCAATGTTCCCCTCAGATTCGGTAAAAGTGTCTTTCTGGTTGTCGATGTTCAAAACTACTGCTGCTTAAAAGATGGCGGAGAGTATAAAGACATGACCTCGGAAGAATTCAGTCAATATGATGATTTTTTCGAAAGAATGTCCCACATGGTCCTTCCCAATATAAAGAAAATTCAAACCGCTTTCAGGCAAACCGGCATGGAGGTGATGTTTACCGTCATCGAAAGCCTGACCCTGGATGGCCGGGACCGGGGATTGGATTATAAAATAACCGGTTTCAATGTCCCGAAAGGCTCTTATGATGCACAAGTCATCGAAGCCATCAACCCCTTGAAAGATGAGATCGTCATTCCCAAAACATCATCCAGTGTATTTAATTCAACCAACATTGACTATGTATTGAGAAACCTGGGTTGCCGACATCTGGTCATCTGCGGGGTGTTGACAGATCAGTGCGTTGAAAGTGCGGTCAGGGATGCCTGCGATCTAAACTATCTGGTTACCCTGGTACCGGATGCCTGCGCGACTATTAGCGAAACCCGGCACAATTTTTCCCTGAATGCCATCAAAGGATACTGCCGGCAAGTCAATACGGACGATCTGGTTCTGGAAATTCAGAATTTAAAAAATAAAGAAGGATAACGCCAATGATCAACACAGAAGTCGTCATGATTGTCACCAGTGACATATCAGGCAGGTAAGAGGAAAAGGATTTCCCGTTACTAATCTTGAGAAACGGTTGAAACGGGGTGTCGGATGGGTCCCCACCAACGTGCAGATCACCTGTTTCAATAATATCGCCGACAGTCCCTACGGCTCAACCGAAGACCTGATTCTCATACCCGACCAGTCGACTAAAGTCCGGGTTGATTTTGAAGATGACACCCCTGCAGAGCATTTTTACATTGGCGATATTCTTCATCTGGATGCGGACAAAACGCCCTGGGAGTGCTGTACGCGAAGTCTGGCCAAAAAGGCTTTGTCCGACTTAGAAAAAGAAACAGGCCTCTGTTTTTTTTTCGACTTTTGAACATGAATTCTTTTATTCTGGAGCAGATACAACCGACTGGAATGGATTCGGTCTTCACAGCTATCGAAAGAATGCTTCATTTATACAGACGTTTGCAGCTGCCCTGGAAAGAGCGGGTTTGAAAACAGATACATTTTTATCTGAATATGGTGCCGGACAGTTTGAAGCGACTCTGGCTCCTTCAGTGGGGGTCCGATCGGCGGATCAAAGCCTGATCCTCAGGGAAATCGCCCGGGCAGCAGCCCATAAATTTAATCAAAGAGTCAGCTTTTCACCGACCGTCTCGCCGGACACCGTTGGCAACGGGGTTCATATTCATTTCAGTTTTCTGGACAAAGAGAATCATCCTGCCATGTATGATCCGGACAGAGATTTCGGCCTCAGTGAAACCTCCGGCATGTTCTGTGCCGGAATCCTGAAATATATGCCGGCCATTACGGCCCTGATGGCTCCCGGTCCGCTTTCATACGAGCGGCTGGTCCCTCACAAATGGAGTGCCGCTTTCAATAACCTTGCCGTCCGGGACAGAGAAGCGGGGCTCCGGATCTGTCCTGTCATTGAAGGAGAAAATATGGCCGGCAGTACCGCATCTCAATTTAATCTGGAATATCGGGCTGCTGATGCATCCGCCAGTCCCTATATTCAACTGGCTGCGCTGGTAAGGGCCGGATTGCAGGGCATAAAAGAAAAATTGTCTCCGCCTTCAGCCACCCAAGGTGATTTGAGCTTGATGTCAAAAGAGGAATTACGCGCATTAAACGTTACCCGGTTACCGGAATCGCTTGAGAAAGCCCTTGAGATATTTGCCGCTGAACCGGTATTGAAAGAATGGTTTCCCGGCCGGTTCGTTGATATTTATCTGAAACATAAATATCAGGAAATAAAAGATATCCTGTCCGTTGAAACAGAAAAGCGATACGAATATTACAGCAGACGGTATTGACCCGACCACTCAACATTCAAGGATAGTTTCAATGAAAACAACAGACCTCATTAAAAAAGAAAACCAATTCGGGGCGAAAAACTACAAGCCCCTGGATGTCGTATTAAGCAAAGGATCCGGAATCTGGGTCTGGGATGTGGAA
>LQAH01000374.1_pt1 | contig 10752 bp, 14 predicted proteins | sample 1535791 | NCBI WGS metagenome assembly LQAH01 (sample SAMN04331585, study PRJNA305678) | bioreactor metagenome | isolation source: bioreactor_4 inoculated with Wadden Sea sediment 2nd replicate of a... | place: Germany:Bremen
TTGCGGTTATAAATAAGCCGGGCGGACTTCTTTCAATTCCGGGACGGGGAGAGGATAAAAAGGATTCTGTAACAGAACGTCTAAAAATACTTTTCCCGGGGACTTATTGAGCAGCCGTCTGTACATAGGCTGGATATGTACACTTCAGGTCTTCTTGTTCTTGCTTTTACAAAAGATGCTCACAGAAATCTTTCAATTCAGTTTCAGAAAAAGGAAGTTTTTAAGCAGTATACTGCAGTTCTTGACGGAGAAGTTGCTGGAGAAAGCGGGCTTATAAGACTTAAATTCCGGCTTGATCCTGAGAACAGACCGTACCAGGTTTATGATCCGCTTAACGGAAAAGAGGGAATTACAGAATGGGTAAAGATTTCTACAGAAAACGGAAAAAGCCGAATCCTTTTTACTCCTCTGACCGGCCGAACGCATCAGCTGAGGCTGCATTCTGCTCATGATAAAGGGCTGGGCATTCCCATTATCGGCGACAGATTATACGGCAGCGGAAAAGAAGGGGAAGAGATGCTGCTGCATGCTTCATATCTGGAATTTAAACATCCGGCAACTGATGAGAGAATAAGCTTTACTTCAGCTGCTCCTTTTTAAGATATTTATTATCTATACTTAAATCATCGGACCTAGATATCAGATACTTTTCATTATCAGAAATAATGTTATAACTATTCTTTCTGTAAATCAGTTATAAGTTTAAGCAGTGAATAATTATTATCTGGATCAATGAGAATTACAGCTTTAAGATATTTCTCTTCATCATCCTGCGGCGAATAATAACGGCAGCTTAATCTTACTTTATAACCTGCAACTACTTGTATTTCAGATTTAATAATCACACTATTTTGTATATCAGGATAATTTACTAAAAGCTGTTTTTCAAGAAAAGCAAATGAATTTACAGTTATTTCAGAATCTGTATTTGCTCTGGAATACCCGCCTAAAATAATATTTCCTGGATCAGAATTCGGTTTCTGAGGCTCTGTCAAAGGAGAAGGCACACTGCTTTCTGCAGTGTCTCCGGCAGTCTTACCTGAGACACATCCTGAAAAAACAAATCCCGTCACTAAAACAGCAATTATTATAAATACATATTTTCTAAACATATTATCCTTCTATATTTATTATCAAATCAATTGTCAGGATTGGAGGGGTTCCAGGCAGAACCTTCCTTATATCCTACTATTGTCTGCGCATGATTTGTGCCCATTTTAGCAGCACTGGAGTTATCTGCCACATCATGAATATCAAGCAGATTATAAAGCCCATTTTCATCTGCATTTATTGAAACACTTGCGCAGTATCCTGATGCAATAAGCGATTTTAAAAGATTAATATCAGAATCATCTCTTATTATAAAATATCCGCATGTATTATAATCAAAATAATGGTTCCCGACTTCTCTACCTCTATACCGGGCTGCCTCTCTCCAGGCTTCTTCAGAAGGCCAGGAAACGGATTCTAAATCATTATACGGCATTTTGTTCCAGGTTGAGCCGCCGACTCTTATTATTAAAGAGGCAGCAGTTCTTCCATTCGATCCATTATCTCCGCCTTTATTAATCTGATGATAAATGAAATCCGGACTGAATATTTTATCCCTGTGAGCAACATCAGGAGCGCCTGAATATCCGCCTGTCCATGATGCACCGCTTAAATCCCAATTATGTCCTTAGCTTCAGTAAAGGTCTGTATGTAATATCGAAAGAGAAGCAAGTGCATGATCCTTCATTTCCCTGGCTTCCTATAGGTGGAAAATACTTTGTTTTGAATGATCAACAGAAACAGGATATGCGCCTTTATTCATAATTGAATTAACACTTCTAAGCTTTTTCATTGTTTTCCATTCATCAGCAGTCAGAGGAATATCCCCCGTTTTAAACCCTCCGTAAACTGTTGCATTATAATTCACACCCGGCTGATATATACCTCCACTTGTCATATCCTGAGCAAGCTCTGTGCTGCCCGGTTTTTCTTCATTGAAAATAGAAAGATTATAACTGCTTCTTGACTGCGGAATTATTTCCTCAACTTCGTTTAAAGACAGAGAATCTTTAGTAGAGGATATAAAACTTGCACTTCCAGAAGCTGCGGCTGATCCGCCTGCACCTGTAATTGTTTTAAAAGCAGGGCTGTCATAATCTGAATAAAATTCAACAGAAAAATTATTTACAGTACAGATAGAAGAAGATGTATTTTCAATTTTCAGAAAAAGATCATAATCATTAATTGACGATGCAAAATCAGAAATATCAAGAACTATATTATTTGACGGAAAAGGATGATCACCGGAAAGCAGAGTAGAGCCAAACCTGCTCTGAAGTTCCTTTACCATATACGGATTATCAGGATCGCCCAGTCCCAGAGTAACTTTACAGTTGTTTCTGTCATTGTTTGTAAGTCTGAATAACGCTACGACAGTCGGTTCATATTCACTTGAAAAATTATTGTAGTAATACCTGACCATCATTTCCTGTTTTTTCATTGTCCTGTATGTGACCCAGTAATGACCGTCTGCAATATTTTCCCATGTTGTTGACCAGTCGCCCCATGAATTGACAAATTTAAAAGCACCTTCTGAGGGACGAGTTTTATCCTTGATAATAAACTCAGCAGTATTTTCCGGTAGAGTTGCATTATTTGATTCGTTAAGTTCAGAAATAACATTTGCTGTATCAAGAATTATTCCGGCATAATAAACTCCTGCAGGAATATCAGGTACTGTAAAATCATATTTTCCGCCGTAATTTTCATCTTCTTCGCAGCTGTAGTTATAGGTAATATCCAATATCTGAATATCAGAATCTGTTATATTTTATCAGCTGAGAGATATACTTTAATATGATTATTAGCGCTGTAGCCGGTACTATTACCTTCATTATTAAAATAGAATTTGACCTTATGAAGATCACCGGGAGTTCCGCTTGATTTATCTGACCAGGTGTCGACTGTTCCAAATTCCAAGATAAAGACGTTCTCCTGCGCTTAAATCAGCTCCTGAAAGTGATTCAACTTCTCCAAGGAAATATTCTTCCGATATATCTGCTTTATTTCGAACCCAGACCCTGTTTCCGATGCTGAAAACAACATCCTCGACCGATCCGCTGCATGATCCCCATGAAGTTTTATTATTGAGACTGTATTCCATTAAATGAGAAACATTTAAAATCTGACCGTTTATTATATTTATATAAGGCGTTTTTTACAGATTCTGCATCCTGAAGAATTATAACAGCAGGGCTTCCTGAACCATTCCCGCTTCCTCCGGAACCGGGACAGGCTGTAAAAAGCATTGAGATAATTGCAATAAAAAATAAGAAAATATTTTTTATAAATCGACTTTTTCATATTTAATCCTTATTGATATATATTATTAGAAATTATCACAGGTCATATATCCTGTATACTTTTTTTTTTAAATAATATTTTGCTTTCTTATATAAAATCTATATGGAAAAAATAACCCCCATATTAAATATAGTTTTTTGTCTTGTAGATTTTACTCTGACATTTAATAACGGTGAATACAATATTTAGTATTGTGCAAAATTACATCAGCTTATCAGGGTCAGCTTCACGTACAAGAGCTTTTGCAAGAATTTCGACGGGATCTACAAGAGCTGTACCGTTAAACTTATCTCCACTCAGAGCAAGAGGGAATTCAGTGCAGCCGAGGATTATGCAGCAGGCCCCTTTATCTTCAAGGGCTGATGCATAGTGCTGTGATTTACTGACTGCAGTTACTGTTACAGGGGACTTCGCCTTTATTCCCCATTCCCTGTTATAGATAATATCATGAACACTTCCCTGTTCCTTCTCATCAACCTGCACAAGCTCAAAACCTGCTTTTTCAAGATATACGGCATAAAGATGAGTATTTCTTGTTCCTGTAGTAGAAAGAAGCCCGATTTTTGATCCTGAAGGAAATTCAGATTTAAGATAGGAAACAGTTTCCTCTATCATGTTTACAACTTTTATATCCTTTCCGCTTTCCCTCACCTTCCCGGTGAATGCGCTAAATATTTTCTCTGCATGGAACGTATTGCACGGCACACCTGCAACTGATAAAAGTCCATTCCCGCTGTGTATGTCAGAAGCAGAAGCTACAAGCTGAGCCATCTTCTCTCCCGGATTGTTTCCATCTCCTTCGAGAAGATATTTGGTCCGGTCATTTACAAGAGAGGAAAAAGAAAGATGGACAATATCCAGATGATCCTGATCTGTGCCTGTAGTTTTAGTACTGTTGATTATTTTCCTGTGGAGTTCAACCCCTGCCATAGGACCAACTCCGCCCCCTATAATTATTCCTTTCATTTTCTGTATATCCTCATAGTTTTATGTTGATCATTTTATATAGAAAGCACAGCTTCTATTACAAAGGCCTGTTAAACAAATAATAATTTGTACCTATCTTAAAAATACTTATCCCTGAACAGCCTTTAATTACTGTTATTTTCATTTTTTTAACAGGAAATAGTATTCCCTGGCAGTTCAGACACCGCCCTTCATTATCTTATATATCTTTTTAGCCGCCTTAAGCCCTGATCCTGTAAGTACTGTAACAGTCTTTCCCGGATCAGCACCCTTATCGGCAGCATCTTTCATATATTTCTCAGCTCCTGCAATAACCGCAGCCGAGGTGGGTTCTGTGTAAAACCCTCGTCCAAGAAGTTCCAGAAGCTTTTCCTTTATCTCTTTCTCGTCAACTGTAAAGATATCACCTTCGGTTTTTTCAACAGCAGAGATTATATCATTGATTCTTACAGGCCCTGAAATTGCAATCCCTTCTGCAAGTGTATCTGATGCTTCTGCAGGATCAGTAATCCCTTTAAACTTTGCATAAACAGGTGAGCAGTTTGCAGCCTGTACTGCAATCAGCTTCGGCATTTTTCTTAATAAGTCCGGCATCAAGCAGTTCTGAAAATCCTATATATGAACCGAGAAAAAGTGTTCCGTGTCCTGCAGGCAAAACAACACTGTCGGGAGCTTTCCATCCAAGCTGCTCACAAACTTCATAAGCAAATGTTTTTGTACCGTGATAAAATAAGGATTCCAGATATGGCTTGCATAGTAGTCTTTTTCAGCAGCTTCCAGAACCTTTTTTGAAGTTTCAGCACGTGACCCTTTAACCGCATTAAGTTCAGCTCCATAGGATTTTATCTGGGAAAGTTTTGCTTCCGAGTTGGATGAAGGAACATAAATAGAGCATCTTATTCCGCCTTTTGCGCAGTATGCAGCAACTGATGCTCCTGCATTCCCGGATGAATCCTCAACAACATAATCAATACCAAGTTCCCCTACCTTGCTTACCATTACTGCCGCTCCTCTGTCTTTGTAGGAACCTGAGGAAAAAAGATAATCAAGTTTAATCAGCATTTCCCCTGATTCACATCTGTATCGGGTCAGAGGAGTTTTTTCCTCACTGTATGAAATAATATTTTCCGTTTTAACAGGAAGAACTGATCTATATCTCCAGATACCTGATCCCTTAGAATTATCAAGAGTTTCAGGGCTGAATTTCAGACCTTCAAGTTTCAAATTAAAATAAGAGCTGCAGGAGGGGCATCTGAATAATTTCTCTTCAGGGGCATACTCTTTTCCGCATCCGCTGCAGATTAATATTTCTGTCATATTTTTTCTCCGTCATTAAATATTTTATATTTCCAGGAATATTTCTATTTTTAAATAAAACTCGAAATATTTATTACAGTATCTTTATATTATACCGAACGAAAATCCTTCTTTTATATTTCAATCAGGACTGCTGTATTTTTAATTATCTCATAATATATTTTTTATTCAACACATTGGAGAATTAAAAAAAAATTAAGACTGCATTCCGTCCATCACACGCAGATAAATATATTCTGAGAGTGAATCACGAATATGACTTTCAATTCCTTCCGTTCTTTCAGCTGTTATCATTGAATTAAGCACAGCCTCTTCCGCGCATTCCCCTACTGCTTTAAAGATAATATCGATTTTTTTCTTTCATTTAATATTTTAAAATCAAGGATTCCGGAGCTATCTTCATGTTTTAAGCTTCTGAGCTGTTGAAAATGCAAGTGAGATTTCTCCGCTTCCTGTTGCTATATTATTTCCTGTTCTCGCCACTCCGTTTTCAGCTCTTCTTGCAATTCTTTTTAAGCTGTCTTGAACTCATAGGTATATCAACTGCTGTTATCATTATCAGAGAACCTTTATCCCCTTCATTGTCTGTATTCTTATTATCTGAAGATTTTCTAAACTCTTCAATTTTTTTTCCAGTACTGTCACCTGATACAATAAGTTCATCAAGAAGCCCCATATTTGTAAGAACAAGCATTCCGACTGTATATTTTTGCCGTCAATTTTAATAATCCTTGATGCAGTGCCTATCCCGCCTTTCAGCTTGTAACATGACATTCCAGCCCCGGCCCCTACGCTTCCCTCTTCGAAATCAGCAGATGCGGATTTTACTGCAGCGGATGCATGTTCCTCTGTTATATGCATCCCCCTGATATCATTAAGATATGAGTCATTACATTCAAAAACTACAGGATTCACTGTACCTGTTGTTGTACCGATATCTTTATTCTCTTCCATCATGTATTTAATAAGATGATTCAAACATGTACCGACACCGAATGTATTTGTAAGAAGAATAGGTGTTTCAAGTGTGCCGAGTTCCTCGACCTGTATAAGTCCTGCACTTTTGCCGAATCCGTTTACAACATGTACAGCTGCAGCAAATTTTTCCCTGAAAAGATTCCCGCTGTGCGGAATAAGAGCAGTAACGCCTGTATTAATATCATTATCATGAATAGTAGTATGACCTACACTGATTCCTTCAAGATCTGTTATTGAATTCCTGCGGCCTGCAGGAAGATCGCCAATAATTATTCCGTAATCCCTTATTCTTTTCTGTTCTGCAAACTTCTTCTCCTTAATTCAGGTTTTATTTATTTTACTATCTTTTAATATTTTATATCTCTTTCTCATCGGTTAAAACTGTTTCAATTAATATCTTTCAACTTTTATCTGAAGTCCCGCTGCATCTGATAGCATGGAGGAATAATCAGCAGCATATATCTCCTGCTGCAAATATGAATGCACTGAGGTTGTTATAAATTATCCGGGAGATATACAGCCACTTCATAAAGACCTGCCCGGTCAAAACGGCGCAGCATATACGATGGAGTTATATTCCCCATCCCTGCAATTAAAAGCCTGTTTAAAAGAATATTCCCTCAAACAGGCTGCTAAAAATTGTAATTCTGAAAAATATTTAAAGAGTTATCAGCATTTTATCAGTTTTTATATGCTGAATAATAAGCAGATTACCGATACATCATATATTTAAAAAACCTGCTGTATTTCAGCTGTAGAGTTCTTTAAGAACTTTTCTTACATAGTCAGCTGTTTTACCTGTTTCATCAGCAAGATACTGAATATCTGTATCAGTAAGGTTTACCCGCTCATCCTTTTCAAGATTAACTGTACAGTTCTTGATTAAAGAAACTCTGAGCTTATCAAGATCAAGATCTTTTACTTTAATCATTTCAGGATCTTCAGGGAGTATAATATTTTTACCGCATACTTCATCTTCAGGATTTCCGAATTTAACTTCAATGCCGTTTTCCCTTGCAAAATCCATCTGAGGCTGAATATGCTTCCCCGCACCGGTGTATTCTGTTTCCTGTACAAGTATAGTTTCATCTTCATTCATATCCTGCGCCAGAGCAAATGCTGCAGCAAGAGATGTACATCCTGCAGGTCCTCTTTCAATCCCTTCCAGCTGTGCAAGAGCTTCTGTAATGTAGAAACCTCTCCCTCGCTGATAGTTACATATCTGTCCATATATCTAAGCGGACGGCCTGCAGATCGGGGAACATCTGATCTGTCGGGAAGTGTTGTAAAAGGAATACCAAATCCTGTATGACCGGTTGTAAATGACTTAAGATTAAACTGTTTATCACTTGCCATATGAAGACCTTTAAGATTTACGCTTGCGCCGATCATTTTTGTATCGTTTGCGCCTGCTTTAATCATACCTCTTGCAGTACCTGTAAGGTTTCCGCCCCCTGCATTTGTTGCAACAACAGCATCCGGAGCTTTACCGGTTAAGGCTTTCATCTGCTCGACAAGTTCATATCCAAGTGTTTCAACCCCTGCAATTCCAAAGGGTGTATACAATGAAGCATTAAAAAATCCTGTTTCTTCAAGAAGTTTGAGGAATACGAAAAACAGCTCAGGACCAACTGTAAGCTGAACAACTTCAGCTCCAAGAGCCTCGCATTTCCGGGCTTTCTCAATAATTTCAGGCTGCCCTTTTCCTCTTGAATCATAACACTCCTGAACTATAATACAGTCGAGTCCGAGCATAGCTGCCTGGCTTGCAACAGCAGCTCCGTAGTTTCCGCTGGTTGCAGCAATTACACCTTTATAGCCGAGTTTTTTTGCATGATAAACAGAAACAGCAGCACGTCTTGCTTTAAAACTTCCTGAAGGATTTGCAGCTTCATCTTTAACAAATATTCTTGCGCCTTTGCCTTTCGTAGCACATTTTCTTGCAAGTTTTGTTATATTCCTCAGTTCATATACAGGAGTATTTCCAACACCGGTTTCACCCTGAATTTGTCTTATTGCATCAAGTCATAACCGACCTCTTTCATCATTGCTTCATAATCAAATGCAATTGTATCTCTTTCAAAAACACTGTAGTCAATAGCAATTGACTTTTTCATAATCTCATTCTTACGGGACATTAAATCTGTGTATTCATTATTCATTATGCGTCTCCTTCATAACAGCCTAAGCTGCATGTCAATGTTCAGTATTTCAGGAACACATTTCGAATGATGAGTAAAGTAGGGATTTACTTCTATAAGAGTTCCGCTTACCTTTCTTCCGATTACAGTTTTAATTTCAACAATACTTCCCGCTTCAGCCTCTTCATTTACAAGAAAGCCTTTCTGCCACATTTCAAACGGTACTTTTGCTGTATCCTCCGGCACCTGAGGAGCTCTTTCCCCTGCATGCATCATTACCTTGTGGATACGGACCCAGTCGCCTTTTTTAGCTGTCATTTTTTTCTCCTATACATGTCAAAACAGGTTTTGACAATCATATAACGCTTTCGAGCACTTTTCGTCGAAAAGTCTCTGTCGCTTTGTCAAAACAGGTTTTGACAATCATAACCATAGAGGCAAAAATATATGTCTCTGTTTTAATATTATTAAACCTTTCCCAACAATATCTTCTTAAGTGTCTCCGCAGGCCTGATTCAAAACAGTCAATTTCTGCTTTGGCAAACTGCTTCGGATTAAAAGATACTGTCAGGAAAAATGCAGTATCCGAAAGAGGATACTGCATAATTATTATACTCTAAACTTCATCAAAGTTTGGTTTTTCTTTTGTAGGTGATCCGTCAGGAGCTGTATACATCCGGCCCCATCCTGTAAATACTGCAAAGAACATAACAGCAAGAAGTACCCATGAATAAATAACCCATGGTGTTATAGAAACAGGGTTAAGGAAGGGTACGCCTGCAAAATCTTCACTTGCGCCTTTTGAAAGACCGCTTGCAAAGAGAACTGCAGCTGTCCATGGAAGTGTATAAACTATTGTACATGAAAAAGCATCAAGAAGGTTAGCTCTTCTGTATGGGTGAAGTTTAAACTTATCTCCAAGAGGTTTTGTAAATGAGAGACCAACTGCAAGAATTGCAGGAGCATTAAGACTCATTATACCTGAGAAAAGAAGTTCAAGAATTGCTGTTGAAAGCTCAAGACCTAATACAGATTTCTTGATAATTTTATGTCCGAACTCAACAAGGACTTCTCCTCCTCCCCCGTCTGTCATTATAAAGATACCTGCAGAAAGAAGAATTACAAGAATAGAAAGATCTGCCATCCATCCTGAAACACCGCTTAAAATAGCACCGTCTGTTACAGAGAAGATACCTGCAAATGTATTAAGACCTGTTACAAGAGCAAAAGCTGTACTTACAGCAATACCGATGATAAGTGAGAAAATGATATTTCCAGTTTTAATAGCAAAGTAGATTGTTAAAACCGCAGGAATAAACATTACAAGACCCATTGGATTCATATGAGGAGCAAGAGCTTCGTAAGGTAATGCTTTTGCTTCGCCTGCAGTCATAATCCCTAAAATAATTATTATTACAATTGAAATACCGGCTGCTGTTAATGCGTATTTAATTCTTGATTTTACAACTCCCCCTACATCAGTACCCTGACTGGCTGCAGAAGAAATTGTTGTATCTGAAATAGCTGCAAGGTTGTCACCGAAAGCACCGCCCCCGATAATAGCACCTGCAAGAAGAAGGGGATGAGCACCGAGAAGTACACCTGCAGGGTAGAGAACACCCATACCTGCTGCAATAGTACCGAATCCTGTACCTGCTGCTGTTGCAAACATTGCACAGGCAATAAAAGTTACAACAATAAACGGAGTTCCTGTAGCGCCGGTTTTAACAGCCAGCCAGAGAATACCGTTAACCATTCCTGATGATCTCATTACAGTTGCAAAAATACCTGCAAAATCCATGCTGCAACAGGAACAAGAGCTACACGGGCAGACATACCTTTAATAATGGTTTCTCCGTAGAGTTCCTTGTCCTTTGCAAAAAGAAAGCAAACAAATAATACCAATGAGTATACCTACCCACATGCCCTGAATTGTTACTTCGTTCTGAGTAGCAGCAATATAAATAGCTACAGCTACAAACATTAAGATTGGTAC